>Ga0123354_10022050_pt1 | contig 10040 bp, 8 predicted proteins | sample TergutLab28metaG_2_FD_97872 | JGI IMG/M metagenome (GOLD analysis project Ga0123354, IMG submission 97872) | Labiotermes labralis P4 segment gut microbial communities from Petit-Saut dam, French Guiana - Lab288 P4 | ecosystem: Host-associated > Arthropoda: Insects > Digestive system > Gut ...
ACCACACTGCTACCGTCAATGGACCACACTGCTACCGTCAATGGACCACACTGCTACCGTCAATGGACCACACTGCTACCGTCAATGGACCACACTGCTACCGTCAATGGACCGTATGCATAACATAGGAAGATGTAGGTTTGCACGTACAGTAATATATTATATATTTTAAAATTATATTATTTGCTGACATAACATGAATGTTTTCCGAAGCAAAATAATTTTTCTCATCTAAGTATCCGTTCCGGTGTATTCTTGAAGAGGATAGGCACGTGATGCTGCATTTAAACCAATATCGCAGTTTCTAAGGGCTTCAAGAACTATTTCCATACTTTAAGTTTCGCACCTTCCGTATTTAAACAGATCCTGGCATCTTACAACCGCAGCTGAAAATTCATTTTTTAATAGGTTTGCATGCCCAGATTTTCGCTTGAAACTCCATGTTAGTTGCACATAATTATAGAATAGAAGTAAACAAAGGCTTAGAAAAATTATCATGTGAATAACAGATAAAAAGTTTTTGCAGTACTGGCAATCTGTAACAAAATGCACGGTTGCATGAAGGGTCCACCGGTCCATTCACGGAGCAAATCCGCCATTGTTTGTTTTCTAAGCTGTAAAGTTCCACGAAAAGTAGAAACTAAGGAAACAGGTATAGTAAAGTATACAGCAGGAAACACACTTTTACCTCGTATATAGAAAAATACAGCCGTAACTTCCTGAGATAGTAAATAAACGTAGAGTTTTACTCCTCCAAAACAAGAACAGAAAGGTCGAACATTTTTGTATCCAGTTTCCTCAGTGGCCTTTTCATATACCAAATTAAATTTAAAAAAATACTGAACAAGATAACACCTTAGTAGTTGCTTTCCCACAAGAGTGAACGCGCCTGTGCTATCAGCAGTATTTGAAATATCGAGGTGGTCCATCCATTGCTACGGTCCAACAGTGGCAACCTTGTTATATGTGCACAGACTTTCAATTTCAACCACAAAGTATTTGAACACATTCATAGCTTACACTTTCCACTTTTTATTTCCGTTCAAACTACAGCCAGTAGACCTACCATAAACATAAGCAAAACTCTGGCATTATTATTGATCCTAAAAACAATATCGAGATTGTAGGCTCGGTTTAAAAAGATTAAAAAGTTATTTAAACTCTCGTAAACCTTCAAACAATGGGGTTTAAAAAATTTCAACGTAATATGCAGGATCTATTTTGATATATTTCTCATAGAATTTACGGAACATGGGAAGTATAAAAGGGAATGCAAATTTGCAAGTGAATATCACTCTTTATCTCTCACTCATGTATGTGCGTGATCAATCTGTGGTCATTAGCCACCGGTGACGGTATACTTGTTAATGTTAACGTGTTATCATACACACTCACTCACCGTCACTGATTGTGTCACCGGTTCCTACTGATTCACTGTTTCGTCATGAAGCCATTTAATTAATAATCATAATTCTGGACCAAATATTGAATAGAGAGACCAGTACATCACGATGAATCAAACATGAGAGTTAGTCTCTTTCTATGATAGTACAAGCTCAACGAACTACTCCGGTAGGCGAACACACAGTGCGAAATAATAAATCACTCGGTGTTTGAAGTGGATGAATGAAAGATTCAATAATGTGAATAACCCTTCCTTTATATCCCAACACACCAAATTTATGTAACTTCCTTATCTGAGCAACACCCATTTTTAAACAGACGAATGATCAATTAACTCAAAACTAGGTATCCATGCTCCATACACCAAGCCTAAGTGTATTATCTTTAAAAAAAACCATTGAATTAACGCGCGAAAAATAACACAGTCACAACTTGATCCACATGTATTTCAGCATAATACTGTAATATATTTATAGCTTTCGAATATCTGGGTATTGTTTTGCGTCACTTAGCCGGCAGATACTTACCTAGTTCCATCACGCTGATACTCCCTTAGGACGCTAAAAATTCCTTAACTAGTTGAAACATTACCCACATTTTACGAAATCCGAAGGTCAATTATCGTGTACACAAGAGATCACTACTGGTCTCGTCCATTTTAATATTAGACTGCCACCTATTCCTATTGGCCCTTTCCATCAGATTTATTAGCCAAAATTTCGTTAACATTCCCTCCTTCTCCATCCGTGCCACATGCTTCGCCCATCTCGTCCTCGATTTGTGTAACAGAATAATATTTGGTAAGGAGTAAAATGTTGAACTGGTGAAGTACTGGAAACGTAATAGACTAAATGAAATTACGAACAAATAAATTGACAAATCTTTAGCGATAGTATGGATATCATTTTACACATATAAACAAACATATAAAGCAATGAAGAAATTTTGGGAGAGTTGAAAGTAGAGTTGGCGAGAAACTAAGAAAATATAAATCAAATTGGCTACGACATGTAACCAGAATGAACAACAACAGGATGCCAAAAATAATGCTGAATTATAGACCAAATAGACGATGACTACTTGGGAAGACACTTTAAGAGACTGTGAGACGAGGCCGAAACAGGCCTATCCATGCCTAACTGGTGACGAATGAAGATAAAATATAAAAGTACACATAGTTTATATGAACATTTATCACCTGTAGACTGTCTTGGACATAACTGCATGAAATAGCAGTAACAAGAGCACATGAAACTGAGAAACTAAAATCACGTTATGCCAAGTCAGGCAATGTATATTGAGGCGCGTTCGCAAAACCAAAGTTGCCGTGGAAGAGCAAAATGTATTACATGTTCTTGGTCTGTCTGTAGCCTCAGTTATCCAGCAGGTAACGCGCATGCGCCGTGTTGTATTTTCAATCAGTGGTCTGTCTGGCTGTACCACACTTTTCCACATTATCCTATAAACGCAACGGTTTTTGAAAAAAAAAATGTTACTGAGCATGAAATTTGTGTTTTAAATTCCTATACAACTTTAGTCTTAAATATTTCTCACTGTATGAAGAATTCAGTCAGATATAATCATAACAGTACATATGTCGTCATGTAATGTAATTTACCCGGTAATCGTGTCAGATTAATTTTGACTTTTCTCGGCAGGTTTTGGAAAAATTCTCAAATATATATATATTTTATGAAAATCCTTCCAATGGAGGCGAGTTTTTCTATGTGGACAGACAGAAATATAAAAAGACAGACAGACAGAGAGATATGGCGAAGCTAATGGTCGCTTTCCGCAATTTTGCGAAAGCGCCTAATTATTTACACACAAACAAAACAGACGAAGGCTAAGACGCGAGTCACTGATGCGTTGATTCAGGGTGGAACGTGACAATTTTTCACCCTGTGATGAAGTCATCTGCTTACACCATAAATGCAAATCCATTGCAATGCTGTCAGAATGGCAAACGCCACCAATTTCAAGAGATGGTTAATTGATGTTACTGCCAAGCGAATCGCGATAAACCGAAGGTATTTTAATATTATCAACAGTAATAGTGTTACCGCGGATATTTGCTGTCTTGATTACATGAATAATTATTTAATCTGTTCTCTATACTTGTGTGTGTGTGTGTGTGTGTGTGTGTGTGTGCCATACAACTTTGAAGAGAACTGTGAGACTACAAATTCTGTTTTCAAACTCAAAACTGTGAAGAGTTAGAAGGTACATTTCGTTGTAGAATATGTCCTGGTCTTCGTGTTTGTTTGTAGCAGGGCACAAAATCTGTCATCTCGAAGCTTATATGCTTTCTGACTTCAAACGTATCCACTCGTCATAAACTTCATATGCTTAACTTTAAACTATAAGTACAAGACTATTAAATTTCCGTAGTACTTCTACTGTATCTCTTTTACAAAGATTAAAATACTCTTCCCAGCAATGAGCCAAAACGTTTGGCTCAAAAGATCTGCACCGCAGGCAGATATGGAAATGTCATTACTTAACACGCGGTCAGTTTATGGTGGATCCAACCCAACGAAATGCAAGTAGAAGCCGTACCAATTACACGACAACACCACTTTACCAGTATAGAGAACAAAATAATTGTGTATGTGTGTGTGTGTCCATTGTGCGGCTTCTAAGTTGAATACAGAGAAGCGAAGTCTGTTGGTCAGCCTTTATGCATCGTGGGGAGGCAATGGAGTACGAACATCAAAGTTGTAACTCGGTTTAAAGTGCGACGAGACCGAACTGTAAGCAGCCGTTGTGTCTTCTACATGGAGCTCTTCTATTCTACATTCTAAAAAAATGCAGTCTCTATGCAGACATACAGATAAACACAGACTGAAGCTAACTACAGACAGATACATAGAGACGTAAATAGGCGAAAGTGCAGACACACGTAAAGAGACACTGAGACAGACGTAAGTAGAGACAGACAGGCCTACACACAGGTCCACATTCACAGATAAACGCACAAGTAAACAGAAACAGACGCAAGCACCTTTACGGCCTTTGTCCATTTTTCACAATATTGAACATACAAAGCAGCCTTTACTGTCCATCTTGAGTAATGTGTACGGATCTTTTCCCGTACTTTTCTTCAGTTTATACGACCTCAAATATTAGTCCCGAGTTATAAAATGCCCCATTACCGGCAATATGTCCAACTTTAACATTTTAAGACGTGCGTTCGCGTTACAGATTTATGACACAAGGAAATTGGAGGCATTCTTTAGACACGCTGCATCGTCGCTGTTTTATTTTCCACAAAATGTCGTGTATTTCATATTTTTTCTATTAAATTAACACGTTTTTATAAACCACGTACCAAAATTTAATATCCACTCGATGGGGTAAAGATTAAGCTGTTTTACAACTTTCATGTTCTCAATTCACTGTATACTCAAGATGCATAAACGATGATCAAGAAAATGTCCAAACTTGAAGTCATTTAAAGAAATCTGAAAGGTGTTTAGTCGCAAAATATAAGTGTCAACTATAACCATTATAGTTCAACATGTAAAAATGTTAAATTGTTTATTGCCAATATTAATATCGATAATCACTGAATAATTAAGGTGTACAACGTAGTACTTTTACTAACTTAACCAAATATATGTCAGTTGAGGTCGCAGGTTACACGCGGAAAATAACCTAAGTATTTGCGTCGAAAAGTTTAAATATGACATAAACAATACAAAATAGGCCTATGTAAAGGAAGTTGTAAAATTCAATGACGTTACTATATGGTGACGCAGTCACAGGCATACGCACAGACATATCCACACAAAAGCACAGAACAATTCATGAACATTGAAAGGCACTACAATTCAGGCACATTTAGGGTTAGCCGCAAATAGGAGCTGAGGCAGTCACACACATAGACATAGGAGAACTTACAAATACGCTGACAAGGATACAGACCCAATAGAGGATTTCTTGGGATTTTATTATATTATACTTACATTTATGACTCAGTTAATCTACAAATAAATAACCCAGCTAAGTTGGTTATTCAGTACTTTTTCTGACAGTAAAACTACGCCACCATTCAACTAGGATGCTGGACAACAACCGCAACAAGCAGTAGTCAGAGAAGGGCTGGAGACGGATGTGGGTTTACTAAGGAACACACAAACTGTGACAATAGGTAATGCGATCTAATATAAATACAAAAACCATATGGCTATTTTAATAGGTCTCTATAAAAAAAAGAACCCAAATCCGTATCGTATTCTCAGAGAGCAGGCATATGACGTCGGCTATATTACCATTAAGCGTTTCAGTTTACACTTCTTTGCCAAAGAACGCCTGACTATCGGTCTTCGGTAGAGAAATTTTAAAGTAGAGGCAGTGTTTGTGTACAGCGAGGAATCAGGAGCCTATCCATCACCGAGAGCGATACGGGTGATGGGGCAGCACACCGGGCTGCATAATGCTGCACCGGCAGCTCCAAGCAAATCCATCAAGACCACATTTATTGTTGAGTTGACCTCAGCTACATTTATTTTATCGATCAGGTAGCTATCACCTCAGAGTTACTTAGTCTTTCATTGACGTTGCTTTAACGGAGCAGATCACAGACGGTCGAAGACGATGGAAATGTGGCCGTGAATTAAAAGCAGGTAAGGACTTCGAAGAATGTAATCACGGCCCGTTTAAAGACAAAATGCCGACTTTCTTCTGACAAGATCTGTGAAAGTAATGTGAAAACCTGAGTCACGGTAGCTGGCATGCCGGCTGATGATAAAATCAGGATACAGGTTTTAAGTGCTGCAACTACACAAATCCGACAAGCAAAATGACATGAGGTGTATACTTAAAAATGAAGGTTGGATTAGAAATAATCATCGAAATTTTTATAAATTGAAATACTCCCACATGACTTCTATCATGGAAGGATCTAGGTTTGCTGTTTTATTATTTCCTTTATTTTTATTTTGTTATAAACCTTCTACGAATCTAGATTATCTATAAGAGAAGGTTCAGTTGGATATTGTTATATTTGTCCGTTGTTGATTTAAATATTATATGTTCTCACGTTTGTAGTTACAAAGAAATAATTCTATATAAAAAGTTTTTTTTAAAATATCTTGTTCAGTTTTTTATCTACGAAAAAATCTTCTAAGTATTTTGTCTCCTTGGATGAATGGAATGCCCATTACAATCTTTGTCATAGGAAGAACACTTGTTAAGCCCTGGCGTCGAAGGGGCTGTAATATTAAAATGTATCACAAAGAAACATAGGACGCCTATGTTCTGGATTAATTTGACAAAGGATAGGAAATAGTGGAAGGCTGTTGAATGAACGGTGGAGAAGGTTCTACTTGAATAAAAGTGTAAAACTGCTTGTGCAGCTAAGCGAATGCTGGATTTTCAACGAGGTCTGTGTTTCCTGGAGTCATAATACCCACATTGATCCATAATGAGGGAAGAACAAGACGTACCATTAGAAATGTTAGAAGATAGACCAGGTCTCTGTAGGGTTGAGGTCTTTAGTAATTAAACTAAAGATACGGCACAGAGGGAGAAATAAGATTTTATGAAATTAGAGTTTCCACGGAACGCAGGATTACATGATGATCTCTTGGCTTCATACCACAGAATATCACAGGGTAAAAGACAATGAAGTCGTGCTCTTGTGCTATTCTGTTACCGGCCTTACGACATGCTCACTATTAATCATTGGCCTATTTAGGTTTCTTAGTGCCCGAAACATGTCATCAGAATAGCCGCCGCTGACAGAAATTACTACCCCTAAAATATCACAGTCGTTTATTGAATTTTCTTTCATTTGGCTCAATAATTTTTAAAAAATCTTTTAGCACATAAAATCAATTTTTTACTTATAATGTCCATTTCCCACCCATTTTGCCGCCTTTTGGATTCTGTCGCCCTGGGCGAAGGCCCTTCTCGCCCTCCACTTCCTTCACCCCTGCTGGAGAAGACAAAAGCAGAAAATATCAAAATGGGTAGGAGGCAAGAAAATATACGTGAACAACCCAAATCAACTGGTGCATGTAAACTTAACAATACACTGCGGATCAAAACGAATTCAATAACCATTAATAAAATTTTGTTGCTCAGTTAAGTTAATTAGAACTAACCACTCTATTTTTTTAAGTGAATACAAATGTTATAAGGCATAACGTAAGCCCCCTACGCTGTACGCGAATTAGCACAAAGAGTAACCACACAAAATGGAAAGAAGGCATACTCAAGACTACCAGATATATTTTAGAGCAAATTACCTCAAGGCCACAGTCAAAACACTTGATTTGGCAGAAACATTTAGTCTTCTAACGAGGTCAGAACTATTATCTCAGGGGAGAAGTTTGGACAAATGAAAGGGGGACTGGATTGGGACGGCAAGAAGAACTTTCGCTAGCACCACGTGATTACAGAGTGCTACGCGGGGCATGTTGAAGTGGGTGTAAAAGAATGAAAATTCTGATATATAGGGAATTCTTCAATTTCCCTTTAATAGTAGAATAGTTACTGTATGTAACATACTTATGACATATTATTTAATCGGTATAGTTCGCGTGCGGACTAAGGCCACGGAGATTAGTTTAGTTTATTTAATCACTTTTAGTTTACTTAGTTGAACGTATTCGGTGTATCGTAAATTGTCAGAACAAACAGCGGCTAATTTCCTACACAACATTAATTGTCTAGTATTTTTGAGAAAATTCTCTGTATTCCCGCAAATTATTAACTACATTTATGTATGTACGAGTATATGCGTATGGGTGTTTATATATATATATATGTATATATATATATATATATATATATACGACGTTTAGTTGAACTTTGTACTTCAGGGTGTTAAGTGCTAAACACTGTATTCACATGTTACTATTACGGCACGTTGCAACACCTTAGTACCGTAAAAAACATGTGAATACGTAAGAATGTGTATGCTGGGTTACCATGTAATACAAATTGTATACATTTTTGACAATGAAAATTATGGACATTTTAGAGTTTTGTTTTGTTTGTTATATTACTGCCACATTATTTTCGCTTATATAAGTTTATTTGTAACAAAATACTCCCATACTGTGTTTTAAAACTTTTACTTTTTTACTACAGCACCCCCTTATTATTTCCTTCCCTTAATGACACAGGTAAAGGTAAAGTTATTCCTTTCCATGTCACAAAAGCACTGCGGTAGTAGAGTTTTACCTCCACTCCTTCTTTATCCCAAAAGTACGTGTGTATTAGTGGGGGTTTTTCACGGCAGACCCCATTCCACCAGGGTCTGAGCCTCTAGTACGCACTGAATAGGAGGCTAATTAGACCGTAGTAGTGGCCTTGACACTGCGGAGAACGGAAAAATCCCATGTCCCTGCTAACAATGAAACCACGGGTGCCTGGTCGCCGGCCATCACTGACCGCTAGTGGCAATGTTTCCTTGTTGGTTATTGATGTTATTTCTGGAAACGCAGAGCATTTTGGACAGGTGAAAAGCTGTAAAACACTTGCCAAACAGAGGTACTTTTTTACATGAATATATGTAGCCTGGATTAATTATAGAATCGCGGAAAACTGACACACGCAGTGGACATGAACAACGCGTCTATGCTTGAATAAAGATTAATTGGTGTAAATTTCGGTAAAGTTTAATGCCAGGTTACCTAGTTAACGAAATAAATGTTTGCACATTTTGTTATGCACTTCTAGGTCTGTTTGTCTATTTATTCTTTTTACTTTCTTTATACCACTAGGGAAAGTATGAATTAAAATAAGTGAAGTTATTACTGGTAACTGTTGTAATTATTCGGATGTGACGGAATTTTTCTTGACATTTTCGGAGAAGACATTTTCTTTTTCTTAGAAATTTGAATTTGACGTGCATTAAAACGCAGTATCAAAAAATTGAAACGTAAATGCGGAAAGGTAATCGCACTATGTTTCCAGGAAAACAACGTAGAATTGCGGTGCTGCATGACAAATTCGGGCCATATAACTTTGAGTTACAATCACTACGTGCGACATGGTCGTTCTTTACCTCGACTTGTACAAATATCAGATAGCTACAGTGTCCTGTCCTACATTTTTTTCTTTTTTCTCTACTTTCATCATTTCACACTTCTCTGAGCAGAGCAAAATAATCTAATGTCAACATCTTTGTCTCGTAATTTTCACTTCTCGCCATAAAACATCATCTAAGGCAACTAAGAGTATTATGCAGGGTAGAAATGAATATATATAGGCTGGTTTCTTCATTTATCACGTGTAATGTTTAAGAGGGAGTGTCTGATTATGGCAAGATAATAAATTACACGAACCATAAATATTTCCGTCAAGACTTGAGTACTTCTAGCTTCATATTCACTTCCACAGTTGATATCCATTCTCATTTGTCTTTGATTCATATCTAAATCCTTAAGTATAACAAATTTTTCGTAAAAGTCCCTGCCTTTAAGAAAGATAAATTTGTCTCTATCCCTCACGGCAGTGCAGCGAATACATACAATCATATATTGATAAACGTGTAGCTAGATGCACAGTAATATTCCGTTTCGCTACCTGCTCCATTACCTCCGTGGACAAATTATCCCGAAAAAGAATTGCAATTTTATCTTTTACATTCCGTTTTGTCTTAAATTAGTATGTAACTGTCG
>Ga0123354_10022051_pt1 | contig 10040 bp, 8 predicted proteins | sample TergutLab28metaG_2_FD_97872 | JGI IMG/M metagenome (GOLD analysis project Ga0123354, IMG submission 97872) | Labiotermes labralis P4 segment gut microbial communities from Petit-Saut dam, French Guiana - Lab288 P4 | ecosystem: Host-associated > Arthropoda: Insects > Digestive system > Gut ...
GAAAAAAGTAGCGGCTCCAGGTCTAGAAAACAGAGATTAACGGCTGTGGGGACCCGTTGCGCTGACCACGTGACACCCCTCTATCCGCAAAAGTTGGCACTAACTTCGCCGACTGGCGGCGGCTGCTCTGTCGGTATAGTTAGCGTGCGGACTAAGACCACGGAGTTTAGTTTATAACCAACAGATGAGCAATATATTTAATATTTACATGTTACTGAAAGCATGTGAAATACGTAGTAAACTTAGCATTCACAGGTCCGTGCACCGCTAATATATTCTCAGAGTACAACCAACAAGATGCAACATTTCTCAACTTCATTTATTTCTGTAAGACGCTCTAAATGTTTCAGACGGTTTTTCCGTCCATCATCAGGAGCTCAAAACTGCACATACTGCGTCAGGCATTTGTTAGACCGTTACTGCTACCTGCTGCTAGCCTAGTCAGGCTAGAAGCAGGTAGCACTATTGGTCTGACAAATGCCTCACGCTGTATGTGCAGTTTTGTGCTCCTGATGATGGACGGGGAACTCGTCCGAAACGTGTAGAGCGTCTTACAGAAATAAATAAATTTGAGAAACGGTGCATCTTGTTGGTTGTACTCTAAGAAAGTATTAAACTTATTGTGCATTTGTTGGTTGTACTGTACACTGTAAATATCTGCAAGATGCAAGGTACACACAGTGTCAAAAATAATTTCAATAATTCAACATTTAACATTACATGTGACTATAACAGCTAATTTAAAACACAAGTACAGTTCGAGGACCAGGATAGCTCAGTCGGTATAGCGACTCGGTACCGGCTGGACGGTTCGGGGATCGTATTCCTGTAACAGCGAGGTTTTCCGCACCCGTCCAGACTGGTCCTGGATCCCAACCCAGCTTCCTTTATGTTGGGTACCGGGTCATTTCTGGGGGGGGGGGGCAAAACGGCCGGGTCGTGGCGTTCACCATCCATCCCCCATCTAGTGTCGAGGTTAAGAAAGAGTAGAGCTATACCTCTAACTCCACTCTGGGCTTTCGTGGCCTGTTCAAGGGCGAACGTTACTTTTAATTATGTGGCATTTTTTGTTATTGTGAAGATGAACAACACACAGAGCCAATTCACTTGCATAGCTGCTCTAAAAATATTCCCAACCCTCCCAACCTCCCTAGTTCGTAGAATCGGAGAATGGATAGTCGATCTGTAATCTAGTAGATAGACAAATCTGTCTACCAGACTTGACGGTGTTACATTTCAGAATACTGTCAGTTACAGTCTTTTTTTTATTGATTGATTTATTACACAGACAGTATACGAGTATACAATGTGTACAAGGATAAAGTACAAAATTGTTCCTGTAACCAATTTCTATAAATATGTATTTTATGGAACAAGTGAAATGAATAATATGTATATAAATATAGGTGTAAATAACGGCAGTGAAAAAGGAACAGAAAAAAACACTGCGGCATTTACAGTCTTGGCTTAACCCGAGAACACTCTGCTTCCACACACGGTGCTGCGTATGGGGCGTGGTGTTTTGTGCATTTCTGCGCTTTATACAGTGGTAGAAATTTAACGGTGGGTCTCTACCGTAGGAAAAGCGTTTACGGTATTTTACACCTGATACGAACTGCAACTAAAAGTGATGTCAAAGACGTCCGAAGCGACACGGGGAAAGACTGGTCTGAAAATCCCTAATTATGTGAATACGAACATCACGTGTAAGTAAAACTGTTTTACATAAAGCTTGAGGTAAATGTCTTGAAAATGGAATGCTGGAAAATTTTTACCAGACTAAACGGGGTCATTTATCTGAAAGTAGTATGCTCCTCTCCTTCAATATATTTATGTCCTTCTTGCACTTGCGTTCCTCTCCAACTTTAGTCTTTCTCCACAGTAATATTCCTGTCCGTCTATCAGTGTTCGTTTGATATTCCAATATTTTCTAATTCTTTTGTATCCACAACCATTCACCCCATTTCCCCCCATCCCTGTCTCTTTATATGTCTATCACAATGCCTCACACCTAGTTTTAGACCGTTTGCCGGAAACTACCTAGGCCTGGAAGCTCGCAATGCCGTATATTATCTATCCTATTGTGGTAAAGTTTTATACAAATTGTGACATTTTTATAGCCTCCAGGAGACCTCAGAGCAATACATATCAGTGCGCACGATTACATCTTGTGAACGAACGTGCGCGAGAAAGGCACACTCCCATTCGGTTTGTAAAGAAAAAATATTTTTTTGACGAAACCGATTTTGGGTTTTAAATCTATAAAATCAAAATAAAAAAAAATTTATAATAAAACCAACTAGATGAACTAATTTCTCAAATTTATTTTTGGAATAAAATTCTGCATGTTTCGGACAGTTCCTCTGTCCATCATCGGGAGTTTTTCACTCTACACACAGCAATGTTATATGTCATACAGGTTTGCTGACAGCTTACTCGAATTCTGCATGTTTCGGACAGTTCCTCTGTCCATCATCAGGAGTTTTTCACTCTACACACAGCAATGTTATATGTCATACAGGTTTGCTGACAGCTTGCTCGCAAGCTGTCAGCAAACCCGTATGACATGCAGAATTTTATTCCAAAAATAAATTTGAGAAATTAGTGCATCTAGTTGGTTTTATTATAAGAATTTATCACGACGCACGTTCATATAAACGTCAAGAAAAACTTACGTTTTCCTCATGGTCGCGTGAATTAAGACGTCCGTCTTCTCGCAAGTAGATTTGTGGTTAGTGGTAGAGAGATAGCAGACTTTCAGAGGAAGGTGCGGCAGCCATGTTCAGAGTACAAGTTACTTTCAACATAGAGGTGGCAGGTCCCCGTATGTTTAGGGTAGGAACGTATGCCCTGAAAATGGACGCGGAGAAGTTTCCCTCATACGTCGGTAAATATCTAACGACGTTACAGGGCTTCAAATCCCAGAGACAATAATCTTCACTAATTAACTACGTAATTGTCTGGCAGCAGAAGCGAAACACGAGCATTATGCTGCTTTGATCCATGTATCACTTATTAAAAGTTCCCTTAAAAAATTACAGAATTATATAAAACTCATTCATTATTCGGTTTAACACGAAACTAATTTCAATCGAAATTCTTTCAGTAGTTCCAGCGATTGAACCTGAGAAGAGAGGACAACAGAACATGTGACCTTTCACACACATATTCTCCATGGCCTAGGTGGGAGGGAGGTTGGGTGGGGAGGGGGGGGCGTGTGTTCATACAATTAGAGCCTCGTGTCCAAACTTCAGCTCTCTACATCATCGGTCTAGACGTGTCGGGGTTCTTCGGCGTGTTCTTACGTCCGTTCACCTTTCGATTTCTGGACACCCCCTGTCCTAGAGTCGATCTGGGAGCCTTCGGGAAGAGAGAGGCGTCTGTTGTTTAAAGACGCCGTCAGTTTCTAATGTTACAGAGAGTCGGTGATGGGTAAATTAAATATGAATACGGAACAATCATAGAATGATACTAACAGGACGAAACGGAAGTACTCGGAGTAAACTTTGTGTCAGTACCACTTCATCCACGACAAATCCCATACAAACTGGCCTTAGATCGAATCCGGTCCTCCGTGGCGACAAACAGCTTAAGATAGCGGTTCCGGAAGGTTGCTTGGCAGATCCCAGGGAATCCGCCACCAGTTCCCAGGACACCCGCGGATACGTTTCTGTCACAGTTACTCTGAAGTCTGCATATTTTTTTTAATGAAAGGAATAATGTTTTGTTAAAAATAATCGCGGAACATTTTTAGTTGCCGACATGTTTATTTCGTATGACCGTTACAATAGCTAATTAAGAAACCCCCTGTAATCCACGAAGCGAGCGACGTTCATTTTAATTATTGTCAGATCATTCAAAGCAGTGTTACATGTGCTAGTGGAATGTATTATATATATATAATATCAGTTCTGAGACATACATTTTTAATTTTTAATACCTGTAATCCGTACACACTGTATTTACGTCATCAAGGTTGTGAGGATCCGTGGTTATATTTCGAAGCCAAAATGGGTAAGTGAGCAGAAAAGCTTGGGGAACAATGGCCTATGTCATGGCAGAGCAGCTTTGGAGAAGATAAAAATCTTTTGACCGTGCCGGGAATCGAAAAGAGACTTCTCAGCCGTGCTCCTCTTTCCACAGTTACTACACCAAACAAAGCGTCAGTTCATACAGCTTTGTTATTTTTAGAAGGGGCTTCCGCATTAACTGTGGGTGAGGACAGAGGACAGAGGGTCGCCGATTCTGACGTATATGAAGAACCGCAAAGGTAAACAGTATGACAGAGAAGACAGTATGAGTGCAAGACGAGAGAGAGGAAGAAGGGAAGAGCTAACGGAAAAACCGCGTAGAGAGAAAGAAGAGGGGAAGGGAAGGGTTGGCTTACCTAAAGAGATGCTGTAGTAGATGCTGCCGTTGGTATGGGCTTACATATATAGCAGCAAAACGATCGATGAAAGCAGAATTCGCGAAAATCCGGCAAAAGCCGGTACTGCTCGTAGTTGTGGCAGCGAGGTATATAGCATAGCATCACCACTGCACCCTGCTGGAGCTCGCAAGTCAGTCCTTCCCTGGTCGCGGGACGGACCGGCCTTTTACGATTTACCCTCCGTCCCCCGGGCAGACATTAACCGCCGCTACCGCCGTCGCGACTTCTTCAGAGTGGGTGGTGGCGACCAAGATACTGGTGTCCCGAACGTTAGGTTACAGAAGCGGCGTAACTGGAAGCCTGCGGCATCACCAGCGGAGTATCTGGGTCATCCTCGCGTTGCATACGGAATGTGATACACCGTTTACTAACACCGGTTCCTTCCGTACCGAACACCACGATTTGTAGAAACAGTATAAGACACAGGACTGCGGGATCGCGTGTTTGTAACCCTAAAGAAGAAAATACCCGCCAGCCGTGTGAAGTGGCTCTGAATATGTGTTAATTATTCTGTGTTCTGGAAGAACGAGCATTCTAGGGTGACCTCAAACAAAACCGCCAAACACGACAGAACGCTGCTTTAAATGGGCGACAAGCACAGTAGTTAGAATAATCACAAGTTACAGTTCCTGCACATAGCTCGTATTCTGCACTCTCTTTTCTATGATAGATTTGTTTTCTCCCCCAAAGAAAAATTAAGTATAGAAGCTGCACAATAGATTAGCGACGTAGTAATTCCAGCGGTTTTGTGTGTAATATCTAATAGAGTTTGTACGGTTATAGTTCAAAATCTAAAAGAAACGAACCGAAAGTGTTATAATTCTGTTATTTTTCACTCCCTCTAATAAGTCTGTTCATTGTCAATTTATTTTTGTGGATATTTTCACAAAAATATGTAAGGCGCGGTAAATAAATGCAAATTCAATAATCGCTCTCATTACAAGAGTACAAAAATATAGTAGAAAAAGACCTCTAAATGAGACAGAACACCATCTGAAGATTTACCTTCAACATTTTTATTTGCAAGCGAGGATAATCACTGGGGCTCTTCAAAGGATCGAACTGCATAGCCGGCCTGCCTGCATGCCGATTATGCTGAATCTGAACTGTGCATCCACTCATGTCAGTCGGATTGAACCGATCAGTTGTGTTTGTATCGGACAGATACTCGAGTGTTTAACAGACGCTAAGGAAACTCTACCAAACAGGGAGAGATCCTGTATCTGTGGACATCATTGCGTTCAAGGAAGCGGACTTAAAAAACCCTTGAATTATATTCAATTAGGTCAAGAGGAAAATAGGGTTGTTCTAACAAGCATACCCTGGCAGTAACGTCATCAACACAGTGACGTAGGGCGTAAGTTAACGTCTTGGGTTCACAGATGCCTGTATGTTCATTACAAGCTTTTCTTTAAGCACAGCCATAACTGTATCGGTTAAGTTAGGTATATTGAATTAAGCCGATATTTTATTATTGAATTAAATAGTAGCTTCAGCCAAAATATTGTAGCGTAAATGACTATGAATGGAAAAAGACACCAGTGACTGTACATTGCTGTTACAAGCCCCGGATGATGAAGTTATTTAAGTAGCAATAAATGGACACCGTCACGTACGGATCTCAAAAACAACTGTGAATTCAGTGCAACTGTTACCACTGCGAGTGTTGTAATTCATACAGTTTTCAGTGCATAGTTTAAACATGTTGAAATCAAGTACCAGTGTAGAGTTGCACCAGCAGTGACAACTGACAGCTTTATTGTCGTATCAATAAACATTAAACTGTAATATCTCTGTTGGCCACTACGCGTTCCGGACATGTCCGGCACGTCTTTGCTGCTCGTTATCAATAACGGATGACCGGGGGCATAACGTAATCCAAGTGTCATGGAAGCTAACACACAGTTGAGAGGTTCATGAAAGTTACTTATTTCTTTGGCTTCGTTTTATTATATTAATGCTCCTTTCGTTGGGTTTTTGTGTTGTGTCTCAAGAAGAAAAGTCGACAGAACAAGTCTCCCAGAGTGACGATGAAGATAAGACGTAGCCAGAGTTGATTCTACTCAAGACGCTGTGGACTGTACAGTGCTGCAGAAGAGAATACGAATGCAACTGCTGGAAAAATTCGGCTACATCACTATATGAAGGTAAGTGAGACATTTATGGACGTATATTAATATCATTAAATTCGTTGCTGGTGTTCCTCATTTTTTTAAAGATTTTAATAAAGGGTGTCCGCTTTATCATGTCCCCGAAAACTGCAACTCCATCGCATAGGCACCCCACATCCTCCGGTTCGTCCCATGAAAGCAGCCATGCTGAAGGAAACAATAAAAGGGACCTTCTTTAGCCGCTGTGAAATTAAAGACTCCAGTTCCATCAGACTAAGAGATTCTACCTACTTAGCGAAGTGTTGTCGTACTGAGAAGGTGTCTGCATTTAAGTTGGAAATATTCAAAATACAAACCCTTTACCCGAAATTACTCCACATTTCCTTCAAATTTCAGTAATATTTAACCTACTCTGATGTAAGACACTATAAATTAATTTCATGCAATCTTCATATATTGCATGCCTAAAATCTTGTAAATATATCAGTCCTACCTATTTCTGTTAGCGTTTATACAAGTGAAAACCGTGTCCCTAGTATGCAGCACAGACTTACTTACTTACTCCATAGTGCAGAGTCCTTCTTGAGAAGCTAACTGGTTTGCAGCTAGTCAAGAAATTCCCCGCATTTCACGGAACCCGAAGGTTCATTACAGCACTCACAAGCGTCCGCCATCTATCTCTATCCTGGGCCCGCCCAATCCAATCCATATACCCACATCCCACCACCTGGAGATCCATCCTAATATTATCCACCCATCCACGCTTAGGTCTCCCCAGTGATCTATTTCCCTCCGGTTTCCCCACCAAGACCCTATACACCCCCTTCTCCTCACACATACGCGCCACATGCCCAGCCCATCTCATTCTTCTCGATTTTATCACCCGCACAATATTGGGTTAGGCATACAAATCATTTATAGTATGCAGCACAAGAGAAAAAAATTTTCGTGGTCACCAGAACATACAGGAACTGATAACAAAGAAGCTGACTTATGTGTAAGCATAGGTGGTCACAGAAATTACAAATATTAATAGAAAAATTACCGTACATACCTACATATATATAAATAAATAAAAAAAATTGGGTTACCTTTGAAATTTGTTTCCGCAATTTCTCAATCATGTTTCAAGCAACTTTATATTTTGGTGAGGGAAAGGGGGGGGGGGGTTCAAACTGTTTATTCAGGTCAAGGGACCTTCAGAATAAAAAGTGTTATGGATCACTAAGCCAAGTGAAGAATAAAATTATTTTTAACTACTACGAAAGATTCAATGTACCAAGACGCAGGTAGGAAAAAACAGAGGAATGAGAAGTGGAACTGCGTACAATTTCATGCGAATGACTAAATCTGAAGAGCCACTGGGTGAAGGTGAAGATGATACACAGTTCTGACTGTGTGCCTCTCGGCTCAGTAAGTCGTCACAGCTTCCTCGAAGAACGCAATGAATAAGAACTACACGGTACATAAATCTTCCAGGAAGTCTTAACAAGTTTTATCAACACTGCTTAAGTAAATGGAAATGTCTTTCCTCCAGCGTATCTTTAATACCATCCGAGCTTCCATAAACCCAGTCTTCAATTAATTTCAAGAATCACTTGTTTAATTTATATTAATGAGTTCAGGTTTAAATTGTGCCTGACGGTAATGGCTGCAGCGGGCACTTTGCATTCAGGCGATGGTTATTAAAATAATTCATCTCGACGTGGTACATATTAGTATTTCGCAGAGTTTAGTTCTTGTTGATCTTAACACCGCGTCCAGATCATGATACTACAAGTTTATACCATTCAACAGTGGCGTACTGAGCGGAGTGGGGGTGTTTGGGGGTTCAAACCTCCCCCCCCCGAAATTCCGAAGGCCCTCCAAGCTCGTGTCAAATTTAACCGATTGTGAAAAATGTTAAAAATTGCTGAATTTAGGATGCCAACACCCCAAGATGTTCGGAAAAAAGGCAGTAAAATTCTAAAACTACCGCCGGTTCGCAACTGTTTTACATTAGCAATGACAAATAAATTGTTTGTCATCATAGTCTTAAAGCACCAAAAATTAAGAAAATGTTACTATATGAAATGAAATTTCTTGTAACAAATTACAGCTGCCTCCAGAACCCCTGACTAGGGGGCTAACGCCCCCAGACCCCCTTTCTCCCTGTTCTCTCTCCTCAACCGAATTTGTTGAACCCCTCCCCGAACAAAATTCCTGGGTACACCACTGCCATTCCACATTACCACAGCTGGTTACAGCGAAATCTTATCTTGTATTTTGTTGTCTGTACCGTGCAACTTGTACAGTTTATTATCCAGACCAACAAATGTACAACATATACATTAATAATATTTTATATATCCATATTGTATTTGCGGCCGCCAAACAACTACTTCCACACGTTATAATTATTAATTTACAGATAGTATGTTGTCATTAAACAACGATCACGTGACCATTTTATTATACTAAATTTATTGATTTGTAATTTTAATAATTCTAGTAATTTTGTCACTTAAGGAAAGTACAAGTTTAAGAATCCCCACCCCGAAGATGATGCAGTTGCATCGAAACATGTAGAAGTGCTAACAATATACAAAATATTATTAAAAAACATGTTGTGCACTTGTTGGTCTGGATAATAAAATATTATCTTGCGTTCTCATAAATAATTTGCCTCGAGGCTACGTCGTTATATTCCACGATGTTTTAAACGAACTCTCAACTAAAAGAATCTCACTTTTCAACGATACATCGTCACACATGTTTTTAAGATCGCATAAGGCAGCGACAGTATTTTTCCCTCTTCAGAACCTTTATTTCACTGTCCCACTTTGACGGCATAAAGCTACACTCTTCCAGTCAGAAAATGATGGTAATATTTATAGCTACTTGGAGTCTTTTGGCAGCTTGGCTTCCATTTTAGTGCCGACATTTCTGTCTACTATATTTCTGAAATATGAAATTGTCGCTACAAATCAAAAACGTTCACGAAGCAAGTAATGGAGCTGAATTTAAAGTTAGTACGATGGACGCAACTGCACAGAATTCGAGTATAGTTGGGACTGACAATAGAGACAGTACAGAAGTGGATTTTTCTGGCGTAGAATGAAGAAAATTGTGGTCTCACGTGAACACGAAATAACTCTTTGGGTGCGAAAATAAGAAGTGGGAAATCTCCTCACCAATCAACTGTCAGATTCTTATGAAGGTACTTTTGAGTTCACTTGTTAAGTCACCGACTTTTCAAGGTCACGTCTTTTAAAATGGTGAATCCGTCTGCGGGATTTCACGTTATGCCAGACGTCCAGGCTTTCATAAATTCAGAATACGAAAAGCACTGTTGCATTGCACGTAAAAAGGCAAATACTATTTGTGCTTATTTTGTGCTTATGTGTATTGGACCGTGCATCATCTTGATATTTGAATAAAGGTAGACCAACTAGATGACACTTGCTTTATTATGTCAATTTACTGCTCAACATGTTTCAGATGTTAATACATCCATCTTC
>Ga0123354_10022054_pt1 | contig 10040 bp, 11 predicted proteins | sample TergutLab28metaG_2_FD_97872 | JGI IMG/M metagenome (GOLD analysis project Ga0123354, IMG submission 97872) | Labiotermes labralis P4 segment gut microbial communities from Petit-Saut dam, French Guiana - Lab288 P4 | ecosystem: Host-associated > Arthropoda: Insects > Digestive system > Gut ...
AATAAGGGCGGAGGTATCTATGTTGAAAAAGATTGCTTTGCATCTGTTTTCAATAACCTGATGGTCAACTGCAAATACAGGTCTATGTATTTGGATTGCGACCCGGAAAGCGTGGTTGACTACAATTACTACTGTGCCGGTACGCAGGCAAGTACTGTAGCACAGGATGCTGGCAAGAATTGTTTCCAAACATTAACGGAGCCTAACAGTAATTATAAGGCGGGTGTTGATGCTAACGGAAAAATCAGCGCTTCAGCAGGCAATTTAGACCCGATGTTTGAGAACTACGGTTTCAACACCGTACCTCTGAACCAATACGAATACAACGATGCCTGGGTTTTTCATTTGAAGACAGGTTCGCCCGCTCTTTCAGGCGCTCAAGGCACATTTACAGATGCGAAGTTTACAGGTTTCTTCGTAACGACGGGTTTGACCTTTGGCGGGATTACTTACAAAAGCCCCGCACCGGCAGCGCGTTTTGGCGCTTTTGGAACGAAATAGTCAATTAAAAAATTAAGAATTAAAAATTAAGAGTTTTTAGTGAAATGAAACCTGTTTCGTATATTTGTGCGGAACAGGTTTTTCATCATCATACAGGTAAAAACATGAAAAGAATAGTTTTAGCGGTTTTTCTTCTTGCTCTTTTTTTCGGAGGATGCAAACAGGGACAACGGGATGTTACTTTCATCGTAGCGTTCGATATGGGAAGGCGCGGGCGTCGGAACAGCAAAAGATAGCCGCCCTGATGACCCTTCAGGCTGAACTTACTCCCGTTGATTTCGTGGCAGTTGCCGGCGACCCAATCCACGACGACGGCGTTCAAAGCACAGACGACGAAGAATGGAAACTGAAGATCGAAGACGTGTACGCCGCTTCGCCGCTTCATGACATTCCGTGGTATGTGGTTTCGGGCAACCACGAATACAACGGCAACGTGCAGGCAATTCTCGATTATTCAAACGTCAGCACGCGATGGAATGCACCGGTGCGTTATTATTCCATGGAACAACCTGTCGGCAGAAAGAAAAAAGCCCTGTTTATATGGATTGATACCGCGCCGTTGATTGATAAATACCGCAATGACGAAAAATACTCCGACGCCGGCAAGCAGGACATGGAACGGCAACTTCGCTGGTTAGACAGTACGCTTGTAGCCTCAAACGTTCGATGGAAAATCGTGATCGGACATCATCCCGTTTACGCCGATACCGACAAAGAAGAAAGTGAACGAACAGATATGCAGGAACGTGTGGGCAAAATTCTGGAAACCTGCGGGGCTGATTTTTATATCTGCGGACATATCCACAACTTTCAGTACATCAAACCCGAAGGAAGTAAGGTAAACTACGTGGTTAATTCATCGGCGTCGCAATCGCGTCCGGTAAAGGAAATTGAAGGAACTGTTTTTTGCAACCCCGACCCGGGATACTCGGTGTTTACGGTTTCTGCGGATAGCGTGCGGTTCTGTTTTGTGAACCATACAGGCGAAAAGGTGTATCGGAACGCTGTTGGGAAAAGGGGTATAATGGACAAAAATTAGGATAAAAAAGAGACCTTGTTCTCTAATGGAAATTTTTAAGGTCTTTTTTAAATTGATTTTTCCATTGTCTTAGAAAAGGTTTTATCTGAGGATTTGTCTGTAAATCAGCGAAAAGAGTCATATTCATAGAAATACGTGGCAACTAATCAATTTTTTAAAATTTTCTATAATGCAGATATCTTATGTTTTCGCTCAACATGGCATAAATTTTCTTCCATTCAGGTTGAGAAGCCAGCATTTCAATATGTTTTCGCATCACTTTCAGGTCATTTCTTGCAGCAGGACCTGTTTGTACTTCTTTAGGAGTTCCAGATACAATCGCCTTTTGAGCCGTTTCGAGTATCAACGGTGTAAGCACGCTGAAATCAAAACCTGCCTGTTGAGCAATTTGTGCGGATAAATGATACAGATGATTTACAAAATTGCATCCGAAAACCGCTGCCAAATGTAGTTGCATCCGCTTTTCCGATGAAGCGTCATAGATTTTTAGCGAAATTGCCTTTGCAATCGTTCGTAGTTTGTTCAGGTTCTCAGCGGTATTGGCTTCGATAAAAACAGGCATGTCGGAAAAATTGACAGGACGCAATTTGCTGAAGGTTTGCAAGGGATACAGGACGCCGTAATTTTTCAATTTCCCTGCAAATACATCCATAGACACGCTTCCGGCAGTATGTACAACTAACCCGTCGGTGAAAGTCAATTTTTCAACCAGCGATTCAATGGCGTCGTCACTGACGGAAATGATATACAAAGATGCGTCTTTTGCGATATGATCCGTATTGGTCGTATACTGCGTCTGTAGCTTTTTGGCAAGTTCATTTGCCGATTTTTCCGTGTGGCTGTATACCTGCGCTATTTCAAAACCTGCATTTTGAAAAGCTTTTGAAAGATGAGTGGATAAATTTCCGGCGCCGATAAAAACTATTTTCATTTCTTTTTCTCCATCATTCTGATAATGTTATCAACTGACAAATGGCTGTTGGGCAAGATATCGGGAGGACAGCTTCCGGCTTTAATGGCTACCTGATACCTTTTACACTTATTGCGCCCCATTTTACCATTTTCGCAATATAAATGCTTAAATGTAAGGATCAATATCGGATTCGATTCCAATATTCCTGCATATATCGGGCATTTCACAGATCTCTCGCAAATCTTATCGTTTTCCATTTTAATAAAGCCTTATAACCAAATTTTCAAAAAATAATTTGCAAATTTCATCAATTTATGAATATATCCAATTTTTTTTAATCAACACTATTTCTTAAAATTCACAAGAAACAACTTTTCGGAAGCTCTTGTAATTGCTGTATACAGCCAGCGAAGGTATTCGATGTTGATCATTTCCCTGTTCAGCCAGCCTTGATCGAGAAAGACGCACTTCCACTGACCGCCCTGAGCTTTGTGGCAGGTAATTGCGTAAGCAAATTTAACCTGCAAAGCGTTGAAAAACGGGTCTTCCCTGATTTTCCTGTATTGATCCGTCTTGGGTGCGATGTGTGCATAATCTTCTGCAATAGAACAATACAATCTTTGGTTTTGTTCTTCGGTGATGGATGCTGTCTCGCTGCATAAAGCATCGAGCATAATCGTTGCCGAAAATTCATATTGATTGTAGTCGGGGAGGCAAAGGTCTACCTCTGCGAAACGAAAGCCGTACCGTTCAATATATTTGCGGATACGAACCACCCGCACAATATCGCCGTTGGCAATGAAGCTGATATTTTCCGCGTCTTTAATCCAGTGATAATTATTGCGTACCACCATCAGCAAATCATCCGGCGTCAGTTCCTCTTCACGGTAAAGTATTCGGTTGCGGATGCCCTGATTGTATCTGTTGGCTTGTTTGTTGCTTCGGCAAATGATTGTGGTTTCGTCAATTCCGTATCGTCCGTATGCGTCGGTGATAGCCTCAATCAGGTCTTCGCCTGAAATTCGTTCTATATCGGAAAAAAAATCTGTTTCTAACGAAGGATTTCCCGTTCGCTGTTCCGTAATCTGTTTCCTGACGATGGTTGCGTTGTGCAGAATACCCGATTCTTGCGCTTGGCGGACAACTTCGGTCAATTCGCATTCAAGAACATCCAAACCGGCGGCTTGCAAACGGCTACGATCCAGCGCCGGACTTTCTTCCTGCCCCACCGGCGGCAACTGCGCCATATCGCCAATGAATATCAACCGGCAATTGCGGTCGTTGTACGAAAACCTCAACAAATCGTCTAAAAGGTTACCTGTACCGAAAATACTGCGGTCGGAGCTGTAATGCGAAATCATGGACGCTTCGTCCACAATCAGAAACGTGTTACTGAATGTGTTGTAATTCAATTCAAAAGCGCCAAAACCATCGGTAGTAGATTTCTGGCGATAAATTTTTTTATGAATGGTAAACGCCTGTTCACCGGAATAGGCGCTCAAAACTTTTGCCGCTCTGCCGGTGGGCGCCATCAACACCCTTCCTGTTTTGAATTGGTTCAAACTGCGTACAAATGCCGAAATAACAGACGTTTTCCCTGTGCCTGCATAACCTTTGACGAGCAACAAGCGTTTGCCCGAAGACAAAATCATCATTTCCGCTAAAAGATCTACCAAGTTTTTTTGACCATCTGTTGAAGAAAATGATAAATTATTGAATAACACGTCTTTAAAATAATCCTTCTGCATAAAAAAATAAATATTTTGCAAGATAAGTTTTTTTTGAAAAAAAATAATATTTTTGCAACCAAAATTTGAATAACAAATAAACCATTTGAAAATAGAAATATAATGAAAACAGTCATTCAGGTCATCTTACTTGCCGCAATATTGTTGTTGGCATATTTTGTTTATGCAAGCATACAGAAACCTTTACGTTTTGAGGCGGAACAGAAACAACGTTACGCTGCTACCATCCAGCGTTTGAAAGACATTCGTACCGCGCAGGTTGCATTCCGGTCTGAATACAAAAGGTATACCGGAAGTTTCGATACTTTAATTGAATTTTTGAAAACCGACTCTTTCACGATATCAATGATCATCGGTGATGAGGACGATTCTGCTACTGTTGCTGCAGGAAAGGTAATCAGAAAAACCGTTAGGATTAGCGTGAAGGATTCCTTGTTTAAGCGTGGGTACTCGATTGATTCAATCCGTTTTGTTCCTTTCACGGAAGGCGTAGAATTTGAATTGGGCACTGCAAATCTGGAAGCAGGAAAGGTTATCGTCAATGTTTTTGAAGCAAAAGTTCATAATGATATACTTCTGCATGGACTCGACCCTCAGCTTCTAATCAATTTCAACGCTGACAGACTCATCAAAACCAGATACGCAGGATTAAGAGTTGGTTCGTTGACAGAAACCTCCAATAATGCAGGTAACTGGGAGTTTTGATACCTTGAAAGCTGATATAAATTTGGTTGACGAGACTTTTGACGTCTCGCAGTCAGGAAGCTATCATCTATCAATACAGACTGAATCGGATAGCGTATCGTATTGTATATGCAACACTGCAGTCAATACCTATGTTGTGTTGCGTAACTATAGTTTTCCCAAAAGCGACCACTACCAGCTAACCAACAACTTGACTTATATTTTCGAGAACGACGATTTTCTCAAACTAACTTATAAAAATAGCAGTCATTTGTGGATTTCACCGTGCAGTACTCTAGTACCCAATTATTTATTCGATTCGAATGAAGCAGAAGCATATATAAAATTCAATCATGGAAAGAAGGCAAATGAACAGATACAACATCACGACATCAAGCCGCTTAACTTGATCAATGTTTTTTCGTGTCCCGAAATGCTAACCAACCTGCTTCGAAAATATCAACCGAACATCCGGCTGTTTCACCAGACTGCGCCATTCATTGAAACTGTCCTCGCTGCGCCTTCTTTGACTCATTCACCGGGATTAGCGATATTTTTCTATTCCCGATATTTGGATATCTTAGTTGTTAATCATCAAAAACTGTTGTTTTATAACACTTTCCAAATCAACGCTCCCGAAGATACCGTTTACTATCTTGCAGGGGTATCTAATTTATTCAATATTGATTTGTTGACGACAAAACTTATCTACGCCGGGGATTTGAATCAAATTCCGCCCGAACTATCGATTCTCAATAATTATGTTGAATCCATTGTAGAGTGTATACCGTCTAATGCTTTCACATACTGCCATCAAATATCAGCGTCGTTTCGTAAGAAATTTGTCCATCTCTTCAATTTGTACGGGTGCGAATCATAAGCGGCACACACAAAGGAAAACAAATCGTTGCGGATCATCATCTTACGCTCCGCCCAACCACAGATTTTGCCAAGGAGGGATTATTTAATATCCTTTCCAATCGTTACGATATTTCGTCAATTGAAGTATTAGATTTGTTTTCAGGTACAGGAAGCATCAGCTACGAGTTTGCTTCCCGTGATTGCAAGGAAATTCATGCTGTAGAAATAGAACAGCGGCATACTGCCTTTATCCGTGCTACTGCCGCGAAACTTGGTTTTCGTCAAATTCGCGTGATCCGCGACGATGTATTTCATTTTTTAACGATTTGCAAAATGAAATACGATATTGTTTTTGCCGATCCGCCTTATGAACTGCCGAATATCGAAGTATTACCGGATTCCGTATTGAAGCGGGATATATTAAAAACCGATGGGATTCTGATTTTGGAACATTCAAAACGAAACGATTTTTCCGCACATGAAAATTTGTTTGACCAACGGCGCTATGGCAATGTCAATTTCAGTTTTTTCAGGCACAGGTTATGAGAAGAACCAAAACAGAGCGTATTGAGCAGATCATTAACGAGGTTATCAAAGAGTACAAAATCGGCGACAAACTGAAAGAGACACGAATCATTACCGCATGGTCGCAGGTGTTGGGACCTTTGGCAAAACCCGACGACGAACTGTACATCAAAAACAGAACGTTGTTTGCAAAACTATCATCGTCTGTTATACGAAACGAGTTATCCATGATGCGTTCATGGATCGTGCAGCAACTGAACGAAAAAGCGGGGGAAAACGTGATCAAGGATATTGTTTTTAGATGAGAAACGAAAAGGATATGAACAGAAACATTCGAAATTTTGTCAAGAATATCTTTGAAGAATTTGTGTGGTGAGGTAATTTAACGGCTAAACTTCAAAAAGAAAAAATCAAAGATATTTTGAAATAAACGTCTGAAAAGATGTTTATTGAAACGTTCAAATGAACATGGAACATAATAAGTCATTATTCGATACTTTCATCCATTATTCGGAAGATAACCCCATGATTTTCACTCATGTTTCGTTTTGGGTGTTTTTCATGACGGCGTTATTGATTTATTCATTTCTGTACAGGAAAAATATATGGCGCAACGCTTTTCTGTTTGTTGTCAGCATCTTTTTCTACTACAAATGCGGGGGATATTATTTTGTATTGCTTTTGTTGTCGGTTTTGCTCAATTATTTGACCGGCTTATGTATTGCAAGTGCAAGCATCAGACGACGAAAAAAGGGCATGCTGATTTTTGGCGTTAGTTTCAACCTTTTATTGCTGGCGTATTTTAAATATGCTTATCTGTTGACAGAATGGACGAACCAACTGTTGGGAACGTCGGTCGAGGTAAAAAATCTGTTTGCATTGTGGAGCAACAATATTGCCGGAACACATTTCGATATTTCCAACATCATCCTTCCGGTGGGTATTTCTTTCTTTACCTTTCAGGCAATATCATACATTGTAGATTTGTACAAGCAAAAGGCGCCTGTTGTCCGCAATATACTTGATTTTGGATTTTATCTTGCTTTCTTTCCATCGTTGGTGGCAGGTCCCATTGTTCGGGCGGCGGAGTTTGTTCCGCAGATGTATCGTAAATACCGGTTACGAAAAGAAGAGCTGGGTCATGCGCTTTTCGTGATCAGTTGCGGCTTGTTCAAGAAAATGGTAATTTCAGATTATATTTCCATCAATTTTGTGGATCGCGTTTTTGATCAGCCTCTTTTGTATTCGGGTTTCGAGAACCTGATGGCAGTCTATGGTTACGCTCTACAGATTTACTGCGATTTTTCGGGCTACACGGATATTGCTATCGGTTTGGCATTGTTGCTGGGTTTCAGGCTGCCTGCAAATTTTCATTCGCCTTATCAAGCGCACAATATTACCGATTTCTGGCGGAGGTGGCATATATCGCTGTCAACCTGGCTGCGCGATTACCTGTACATACCGCTTGGCGGAAACCGGAAAGGGAAAATACGAACAAATATCAACTTGATGACGACCATGTTGCTTGGCGGTTTATGGCATGGCGCCGACCTGCGTTTCATTCTCTGGGGAGCATTACATGGCGTCGCATTGATACTGCACAAGATATGGATGTATTTTTTCCCTTCCAATATGTTGTTTAAAAAACCGCTGCCTTCTTTACTTGGCATATTTTTTACTTTCCAATTTGTGTCTTTTTGCTGGATATTTTTCCGTGCTTCGGATTTCGCGGCAGCTTTGACCATGATTGAGCGAATCTTTACCGTTACTTCGTTCAGTCTGATTGCGGATATGATCGCCGGATATCATTTTGTTTTCGGCGTCATGATGGTTGGTTTCCTGATACACTGGTGTCCTGCTCAATGGAAGGAGTATCTGCGGGGATGGTATGTCATGCTGCATCCTGCGTGGAAACTAGCGCTGGCTTTTATTTTATTTCTGGTGATATACCAAATGAAGTCGGCGGTCATACAGCCGTTTATCTATTTTCAGTTTTGAGGCAGTCTAGTCTGTCAGCGCTTCGCAAATTTTATCAATATAGTTGGTAACCACAAACGACGAGCGCTCCACAAAGTTTTGAACCATGATGGAAAAAGCCAATAAATGACCGTTTCGGGCTGTCGCGTAGCCCGATAAAGTACTCACTCCGGTAAGAGAACCGGTTTTAGCAGTTACGTTGCGATGTGCTGAGGTATTCTTCATACGGTTTGCCAGCGTACCATCCTCGCCGGCGATAGGCAGAGAATTACGAAACAATTCTAAATTCTGCGATTGATACATATATTTCAGCGCTTCAACCAACAATTCGGGAGTCAGATAGTTTTGAACAGAAAGCCCTGAACCATCAACAATTTTGTATGTTTTGGGATCGAGTCCTGTTTGTGCGATGAATTGCTGAATCACGCTAATACCTTCTTCTGTGGACGACGGACGGGCGCCTTTCCAGTTTCCTAAAGCGTATAAAAGCATTTCGGCATTGAGGTTGTCGCTTTCCTTGTTGACTTGCCTGATGACTTCGGCTAATGAGTGCGTAACAATCCCGAGTTTTTGCGCATTCTCAGGAACAGGTCTTATTCCGGCAACGCGAATGTTACTTCCGGGAAACTGCACGCTCATTTTTTCAAAGAAAAGCGTCATGACATAACCAGTGGGATTCTTCAAACTGATTTTTGTTTCGTAAGGTTTTTCAGAAGCCTGAATGACGCCCGACACTACAATACGATTGCGATCTCCAACAGTCTCTCGATTGAAACGAAGTGATTTTGCAGGTGGGTCAGCGTTTTTCAACACAGTGGTTGCACGGTTGACAATCTGAATAAACGAAGTCTCCGGTTCAGTTTTAATGATGGGTGGACGGCTGGGCGTCGCCGGTATCACTTTCAGTTTCGCGACGCCTTTGTTGAGCGGTATAGGAGAGAGATAGGGTTGATATTCTTCCATATCGTCGTCCCACGACCATGCTTTTCCCCAAAACAAGGAATCTCCCATCGAAACATCTAAGAAAAAATTGCCTTCGACGGTTTTGATACCGGATTGTTGCATCGTCAATAATAAGGCATCGAGATCGGAGGACTTCAATTCCGGATCGAAGCCGCCAACCAACCAGATGTCGCCTGTTAACCGACCGATTGCATCTAAAGTGCCGGTGTGGTATAATCCTGTTTCGAAAACATAATCTGCAGTCAATACCGTCAATGCTGTAGCCGATGTGAGCAGTTTCATGTTCGATGCCGGACGGCACAGCCGTTTCGCGTTGTGTACATACAGCGTTTTCTGATCGGTAAGATCATAAACATTTATGCCTATTGTGGCACGCTGAAAAAAATCATCCTTCAGCAATTGGTTTAACTTATCAATAGATGGTTGCGCTGCCACTGACGTTGCCGACAAGATTGTATACAGCAGCCATATTACTCCCGAAATGACCGGATTTCTTAAATTTTTGAAAATCATCATGTGTTATTTATCATCATGCAAAAATAAAACTAATTTTGTATCGAACATTTTTTTAAGCCATGAAAGAACAACATATTCATATCATCAGTCAGGAACTGAATCTGGAGAAGCAACAGGTTCGCAATACACTTGAACTTCTTGCCGATGGGGCAACCATTCCATTCATCAGCCGTTATCGAAAAGAATTGACCGGAAGCCTCGATGAGGTACAGGTTGCTGCTATCCAAAGCCGTTACGAAAGATTGCTCGAGTTGGACAAACGTCGTGAAAGCATTCTCAAAACCATTGAGGAACAGGGTAAGCTGTCCGACGT
>Ga0123354_10022055_pt1 | contig 10039 bp, 4 predicted proteins | sample TergutLab28metaG_2_FD_97872 | JGI IMG/M metagenome (GOLD analysis project Ga0123354, IMG submission 97872) | Labiotermes labralis P4 segment gut microbial communities from Petit-Saut dam, French Guiana - Lab288 P4 | ecosystem: Host-associated > Arthropoda: Insects > Digestive system > Gut ...
AACCCACACACACACACACACACACACACACACACACACACACACACACCACACACACACACACACACACACACACACACACCACACACACACACACATATATATATAACCGGAACGGAATGTTGTTATGTTATACCGTGCATTTTCATATATTCAGTATAGTGACCAACAAATGCACATAGTAAGATATACTGATTGGACGAGACGGAGTGTGTCTATTGCGCGGTGCGAGATGAGGCTTTGTGTAATTGAAGTTAATTTTACCCTTCAAAGTTTTGACATTCGTAAGTAACTGCACTTTGCCAACACTGTGCGAAGGCAGAGCAGTCCGTATGTGGGCTTGGACAGGCAGTTAGGACTGCAGGGGTTGAGACCCCTCTGGATTCATAGACAGTCGGGCAGGTGGGAAGGTCTGCCGTACGCACCAGCCGCCTTTACCCTCCAGGAGATACCCTGGTACCCATTTCCGTTAGAGGCTGAGTCGACCCCAGGGCCATATTGTGGTTCTTATAAATCGAGTTAACAAACTGATCATTTTCCCACAAGCAGTGAAGGCTACCTGGCTTGTTTCCAGTCAGGTAGGAACAGGCTTCAGATCGCTGGCCTGTCACCGCGGAGACACCAGTTCCAACCCTGTACCGCTCTCTGGAAGACATGGGCGTATTTGAAGAGGTTTTTTTTCCATTAATTCGGGTTTCCGCCTGTCAATACAGATATGCGTCGCTTAACGACGGCGATACGTTCTGAGAAATGCGTCGTTAAGCGATTTCGTCGCTGTGCGAACGTCATACAGTGTACTTACACAAACCTAGATTGTACAGTATAGCCTACTGTACACCTAGGCTATACGGTATAGCCTATTGCTGCTAGGCTACAAACCTGTACAGCATGTTACTGTACTGAATACTGCAGGCAATTGTAACACAGTGGTAAGTATTATAATGTTATGTTATAATGTTATGGGACAACCGTCGTGTATGCGGTCCGTCGTTGACCGAAACGTCGTTATGCGGCGCATTGCTGTAGTCCGCCAACACTGCACGCCGTATTGTGGGAGGGACAAGCGGGGGAACTGGGAACGTTCGAACAAAGCAGTGCCGTACTGGGAGTCGAGTACTTGTGAGAGGGAAGTGCTCTAATTTTCTTTCAGGATTCGGAGGGTTGGATCAGACAGTAACACGATATTCATGTGTGCGCCACCCCATGTACGAAGCCCGCTCACCACCACCCTCGGTCTGGCGGTGTACGCCTTAAAGGTATGACGTCATGGCACTCCACTCTCGGAACAATGGTTACTTCCACGTGACGGACCTTGAAGCGCCTTTATACGGCTCCCATACACGACGATCGCCCACCCCCCCCCTCCCCCAACTGCATGATGGTCGTTGTGGTCCATTATCTTCCTTACGGTTGTGCCAGTGCCATCCGGATGTACCTAAACCCATTGAAATCTTAAAAATATACTTTTATATCCAGTGCTCCCTGATTTCCGAAGCAGCACTGTTTTGTTCATAGTTCTCAGGCTTCACCATAAATCTCACGTGCACTGACCTGCGATCGAACCCGGGCCTGCGTAATGCGAGGCAGGTGACTGACCGCCTGAACAGTGGCACGGCCTTTGACATCTGGCGTATAGGAAAAACTGTATTGAAAGCGCAGTTCCTACCGCACAGTAAACACGCTCCGTCTCCTTATGAATTACCATTTTATTATTTAGACCAACCGATGCATAACATAGGCCCATACCTTAACGACGAATGTGTATGTCGTGAGTACTGCTATATATTTCGACGCATTTGCATCATCTTCAGAGTGTCTCTAACGATTACCTGTATAAACATTTTAATCTAGTGATTTATTGATTTTTTTTAACTTTACCGAATAGAACATAAGTCTCCCTGAAGGTGATGCAATTGCATCGTAAAACGTAGCCTTGCTTACGATATAAAATTGATTGTTTATATATATATGTGTGTGTGTGTGTGTGTGTGTGTTGTGCATTGGTTGGTCTGTATAATAAACTGTACAGAATGCACGGTACACACGTAAAGATAATTACCGGCTAGTTGTGCTTGGGAGAATAATGACTGATTTCCAGGTTCGTACTGAAGGACACAAATACATACATACACGGCAGTGTTTATGGAAGCCATCCCGCTGTGCTCACCACCAAACAAACTGCACTTCTTTCTTCCAACACAACGCCGGTTTATTTAAAATCTGTTTGCGCCTTGACATACTGCTTATTTCGACCCTTTGTCAGGCCATCGTCAGGAATGTCAGTACAAAAATCTCACACAAGAAGGTGTAACAAGATATAAAGTCCCCTGTTTACGGCCACTGCTTTTTATAATGTTTAAATACAAAAAAATGAGAGTATATAAGCCCCCCCCCAAAAAAGTCTTAAAACGGGAATGCTACTGACTGTAGGCTGTTGTCGCTTGTAGCGAGAGTTCGTAGTTGAATTCGTCTGTACTGTTGAGTGTCTGGATTCGTTCTTCTTTGTTCTATCTTTCCACTGGATATGCAATGCATCTATATATGTTTGTATGTATGTATTCTGTTCGAGAAATATCCAACTGCAGCGAAGTTTTGATCTACTGGGTGACAGGAATCTCTTGGAATGATGCGGTCCGCTGTTGTGGGTGTTCTTAAGGTCGTCCTGTGAGGCCTACAATTAACTGGATGAACGCGCCGGTTTATAAACACATAACATCTCGTACGTCTATCACAACAGAGTGTTACACTTCCATACTGTTTTGATATACAGATTGTTTTGGCAGATAAATACATTGGATTTAGAATCTATTAATGTAATGTTTTTATTTTGCAAATAGTATGTGTTGGTTGTTGTTTTTTTTTGGTTGATGATTTTTGTTATGGTTGGGCAGTTTTAACATATTTGAAAGGCATAACATTCCATGACGACGTGAGACTCGAGTCATTTCGACATCAAGAACACGTCTACAGATGTCCCCACCGACAAGTTACAAAAACCACTTTAGGGTTCAGTTTTAACCAAATAAATGAACAAAAAAGACAGCTATTATATGCTACTGCAGTATCATTTTGCAACAAAACAACTTGCACTACAAGGACAATCAGTATATGCAAAAAAAAACTGGTCTTGCTATGGACTCCCCCTCCTCCCTAATCTTCTCTTTTTTCCCCAGAGATATTCTTACAATACACTGCACATACTTCTATATTGGACGTTTTAAAGCATCGCAATATGGTGGGATATTTTGAATATGTGGGCGGCACTTTGATTGTATACGACAAACGGATCACAGAAAACAAGAAGATTTTACAACAGTTTAATAATACCCGTATCTACTGTACATTGACTTTCACTGGTGGAAAAAAATGAGTATTCTTAAATTCCCTAGACGTTACTTTCAAGAGAATGGAAAACCACGTTGATTATTGATATTCAGAAAGCCACATAATCGTATGGATATTCAGAAAACCACATCAGCATGTCGATACTCATAAAACCACATTAACTTGTTGCTGTTCAGAAAACCACATTAAGGTACCGATATTCAGAAAACCACCTTGACTTATTGCTATTCAGAAAACCACATTAACGTATCGATATTCTGAAAACCACATTAACAAATCGATATTCAGAAACCCACAACAACGGACGGCATTATTCCAAGAGGTTCTTGCCATCCAGTAGTTCAAAAATTTGCTGCAGTTAGATTCTTCTCCAGTAGAATCCAGTGGAAAAGATAGAAAAAGAAGAACAAATCCAAGTACTCAAACAAAAGTTTCCTACTTAACAATCAGTACAGTACAGCTGTTCTGAATATTACCAAGAGACAAAGAATAAAGTAAAGGGCAAAGAGGACGATCAGCTTAGAGACAAGAACCAAGAAAAATGGGTTACTTTTACTTTATGCGGGAAAGAAGTAACATACGTGAACGAATTACTCAAAGGTACTAATGTCAGAGTGACATACAAAACTAGTAACACTGCAGAGAAAATCGTGGCATGCAGAAACAGGAGCGAGACCGATCAGTTTAGCCGAAGTTGTATTTACTGCCTCATGTGTGCAGATTACGGACAGAAATACATCGGGCAAACCGGCAGAACATTTCGCAGAGTGTATTATGAACATCTTAAGTCTTGTAAATACCAAAACTCAAATTAGACATTCGCAAAACACCTACAAGGTGGTCCTCTGGAACGTATCATGGACAGTTTAGGTTCATCAAGAAAGGAAAGCTTATGAATTCCTTGGGAAAAAAATTTATATTTGTTCTGAGATATTAAGGAATGATCAGATATACTAAGAATCTACAGCAGGATTCAGTGACACTTAGGTGTCGTGACACAACATTAGAGCGACAAAAGTGGAGTGTCTCCCGGTACCTCCTCTGCCACAGTCACACCTCCAGCTGGTCGCAGGTAAACATCGCTCCATCACGGCCACCTTGTAATTACAAAACGCCGACGTTCCAAAATGCTACGATATTAGCGGAGCGTACAGCATACGAGTTGTCGTATGTTGTTATTTGATGTGTTACATTAGCTGTGTCGTGGCATACATTTTCCAAAGAGAAATTCAAGAATGAATATTAAAAACATACCATACCCCACCGTGTGCGGTACAGAAGCGTAGAAGAATTGAACTAAAAACTCGTACCACAACAGACAAAAGCCTAAATTCACTAGTATTCACTAAACAGTGTGTCTCAAAACCTATGTCACAAACTTCTCCTGGTTATTCCCCACCCCTAAGTAAGCAAAAAGGCTCCTATCAACATGGGTCCAAAAGTGAACAGGTTCCGGGATATCCACTTACGTTCATGTGCGGGTATCCTTTGAGTTATTACATAAGATGTTCGAAGTGCTGACCATTTGCCGCAATACATCCGTTCAGACGTCGCATCATGGATTCCCAGACGCGTTCCAGCTGAGCTGTTCGGTTCCTGATAGCACCAAATGTAGCTACGATGCGTTCCCATAACTCGTCAACGTTGGTAACGGGTGTGCAGTAAACTTCACTTTTAACGTGGCCCCAAAGGTAGAAATCGATAGGATTGAGATCCGGGGAACGAGGGGGCCACTCTACTGGCCCGTTACGCCCGATCCACTTCCCAGGGAAATGATCATTCAGGTACTGACGTGCTATGCGGCTGAAATGTGGTGGAGCCCCATCATGCATGAACCACATGCCTACTCGCAACTGCAAAGGAGCATCATCAAGCACATCAGGCAATATGTCTTACGTCAGTTGTTCCAAAAATTCCCGCACTAGTCACTGGATACGAGTTATTGCGTACCCTTCCGTACGCTAAAGCATTACTCATAGTAGCGTGTTTCTTGTTGATCACAGCATTTCTCGGATTTCTACACAGTAGTGGATGTCTCGGAACCTGTTCACTTTTGGACCCGTGTTGATAGGAAATTTTTTTGCTTAATTAGGGGTGGGTAATAACCGGGAGAATTTTGTGACATAGGTTTTGGGACACCTGTATATACACACACACACACACATTTTTAGGAATTATATTGAAACATTGTGAAACAGGTGACTAAACAAGGGGTTTTATCGTATTACGCCTTCCTTTGTGAGAGATTTTTGTACTGACATGCCTGAAGATGGCATGGGAAAGGGCTGAAACATGTAGCACACATGTAAAGGCGCAACTAGATTTTAAATAGCCCGTGTCGTGTTGGACGGAATACGTGCATGTGACGTACATGTACATGGTGGTCACCTCTGAACCATTATCGTATGTACCGCCAGGCGGTGTTCCAAAACTTCCGCATTTTGCCGCACGGTGTGTTTATGACTTTCCTATTATTCGAACTACTAACGGCCTTCATTTGCGGTAGCACAGTGGTTAAGGTGCTGTGATACAAATCGGAAGGTCGCTGGCTCGATTCCAGCTGGTGCCATTGGAATTTTTCATTGACATGATCCTTCCGATCGCACTATGGCCCTGGGATCGACTAACTCTGTAACAGAAATGAGTACCAGGAATATTTCCTGGGAATAAAAGCGGCCGGTGTGTAAGGCTGACAACCTTACCGCCATCCTGGGCGGTTGTCACGTAATCTGGGAACCTTAACTTCTTGGAACCCTCTGGACACGTCGGGCCTGTATTGGGGCCGATTTACCTTAACAGACTTTATTTCCCCATGAATTAATTTCTTATTATGCGAACTGGTAACAGACTTTATTTGCCTATGAATTAATTTCCTATTATTCGTACTATTAACAGCGTTTATTTTCCTATACAGAATTTACTGGATGGTCTTTCTAATGGAAGCACACAGAGTTCTCTGCCAGGTACGAACCGATCCGTGCTACTAGGAATTTATTGTACACAAAGTGGGACTGTGGCAACTGGTTTTTCTATCAGTACTGGGGTTCTCCCCTGTCCGTGTCATTGCACCAATGCTCCATTGTCACTGCATATAAAACTGCTCTTTTCAGAAGGACAAGCGGGCGAAGTCACGGCAGTGAAGTGCTGCGCAGAAATTACGTACCGACAGTTTTTTTTTTGTATTAAAATGTGCCACGAAGCTCTGTGCTCGCTTTTACTGGTACTGATCAGACACTGTTCCAACTACAGAAGCTGCATATTTGAGAATGAGGTGGGAATTTGGTTATGAGTGGTGCATATTAATGGATTAGAAAGGAGCAGCAGCAATGACGTCGGAGTGCTGAATGTACCGAGATATTCTGTACGTCAAACTGAGCACCGATACCTGAAGACCACTCGTAGGCGCTTTCGCATGTCGATAGTGCAGTGTGGACTGCGTAATGATAACCCACTTATCTGTGAGTGAGTTACACGTGGCCATGTGAGCACCTCACCTGGCAGTCGCGTCCACTGGAGTCGATAATACGCTGACAGAATTCTCGGTTTCTGACATGGGAACGGGAGTTGAGTTTCGATCCCAGTATTTGCGCGGGACACTGAAGACAGTCGGGGAACGTGTCAGGGTACGCAGTGACCTCAAGGACGTGGCGCAGTGGCCGAGGGTTCGCTACTTGCACTGTGCGTGACGAACTTCAGGTTACGTGACTAGGTCAGAGTCAAATTGAAACCGTAGGGACTGCGAAACTAAACAAGACAGGCAGTGTACGCATAAACGTAACATTAACGCGCGTTCACGAAACCAGTGTTGCAGGGGAAAAGCAATAGATATTGAATACTCTGAGTGTGTGTCTGCAGCCTTGGGTATCCAGCCAGCAAAGCTCATTCACCTTATTTTTCTCTCATCCGTGGCCTGCCTGGATCCAGCATATTTTTCCACATTTTCCCATAAACGCCGCCATTTTCGGGAAAAGTTGTTTAACGTGAAATGTGTGTTTTGATTTTGTATACAACTTTTGTCTGCGTCTGCAAACCTAAGAATAATTAATGTAGCGAGGTGTTAAATATACACAGGTCTTTATGTCAAGTACCCGCTATTCGTGTAATGGAACTTGAATTATCTCTACAGCTTTTAGAACAATAAGTATGAATTTCACGAAAATCCGTCCAGTGGGAGCCGAGTTCCAGACGGACAAAGATAAAGCTAATAGTCGCTTTCCGCAATTTTTCGAACGCACTTAAAAGTCGAGACCGTACTGTGTGCAGCTGTAGGCACAGCAAGTCGTCAGCATGGGTTAGCAGCATGTACTGTGTATGGAGACACTACTGTATGCAGCTGTAGGCACAGCAAGTTGTCAGCTTGGGTTAGCAGCATGTACTGTGTATGGAGACACTACTGTGTGCAGCTGTAGGCACAGCAAGTTGTCAGCTTGGGTTAGCAGCATGTACTGTGTGTGGAGACCGTACTGTGTGCAGCTGTAGGCACAGCAAGTCGTCAGCATGGGTTAGCAGCATGTACTGTGTATGGAGACCATACTGTGTGCAGCTGTAGACACAGCAAGTCGTTAGTGTCGTAGAAGCATGCACTGTGTGTGCAGCTGTAGACATACTGTTAACCGCCTCTTGCACCACAGTGCTGCGAGGGTGGACTCGCCCGTTGTCATGCGTACACGCCCACAAGGCAAGTAGTTTTGTGTCGAAACGTCGCGGACAGAAGATTGTGTATGGCAGAATGTTAACAGACGTAGAGCACGCAGGAATTGGTGATGAGAAAGCACTGGCAGCAGCTGGAGGAGAGTGACTACGTTGTGCGAGCCGTTGCGACTTTCTGCTGGTTGCCCCGAGCAGTTGGTTGAAAGTACAATGGACTGTTGGGTAGGACAGTGCGTTCGTGACCGCGAGCTGCCACTACGGAATGTGGACCTCTGTCCGGGAACTTACCGTTCTCTGGAGTGCTCTGCAGATACATTGGGGTCAGTTGGTAGCTAAGGCGAAGAAGGTCTTGTTGAGAGGGTTGGACTTGGAGAACATGCAGTCGAAGCAAATACCCCTATGATGTGGGATTGGGGGACTTTTTGTAGTTAGGGCCAATTTACGCGAGATGGCGTAACCAACTGCCACATATGGTCCCTTAACAACCCTCTCCCACACCGCTACCAGCAACTTCCATCATCCAACTAATTGGGACATTTGTTTAACAGCGGACTACATACTACCTGCATTTCCTGCAGGACCAGCTGCCACGTTATTAAGAGGATATTCCTCTCAAGGTCACATTAAACATGATGGCGTTGCACGTCATTTTTGTCGGCGGGTCGCCTAGTGCTTGTGTCAGTGATGTGGCAGTAAGTGAATTGGCCAGTGAGGTCCCACAGCATGTCTGACCACCCGCCTTGTTAGTCTTCCACCATTGGTACTGTGGCTTACTCACGAAGACAGCTTTGTCCCTGACGTTGATGGCGCAGGGGGAAATAGAGGTTCATGACCAGCCAGTGGCGTACCCAGGAATTTTGTTTGGGGGATTCAAGAAATTCAGTTGAGGACAGAGGACAGAGAACGGGGGATCTGGGGGCGGTAGCCCCCTAGTCAGGGTTTCTGGAGGCAGCTGTAATTTGGTACAAGAAATTTTATTTCATATAGTAAAATCTTATTAATTTTTGGTACTCTAAGACTATTTATGATGACAACCAATTTATTTGTCATTGCTAATGTAAAACAATTGCGAACCGGCGGTAGTTTTAGAATTTCACTGCCTTTTTTCCAAACATCTTAGGGTGTTGGCGGCCTAAATTCAGTAATATTTAACAGTTTCCACAATCTGGTTGAATTTGGCACGATTTTGGAGGGCCTTGGGAATTTCGGGGGGGGGGGTTAACCCCCCCCCGGTACGCCACTGTGACCAGCTACCAATTTATTCTTGTTAAGAAATATATTGGGCTGAAGTGCGGTTGTGTTTTTTGCGTGCGAGTTAATGCCGTTATGTTGTGTTGTGCTGTCTGTAGTTTGTGTGTAAATTTGACATTGTGCTCATTATAAACAGACTACGTAACAAATGGCGACCATTGCAAAGTGGCAGGTGCAATTATAGACACGTGTTTTTCATATGATCTATTTGTTTTGTGCGCAAGGTTAACGCGGCAGTGATACTCGGGCCACGAGTGAAGGCTGTCTGTCGAAAGGAAACTCAGGCGCGAGGTGAACTCCACGGCGCATCGGACACGGTGCTGCTCCCACACGGAGCTGTCACGAAACCAAAGGGAAAACAACACGTGTGCTTTCAGAGCGAGCTGACTTGTGCATATCTAATCATTGCTCGAAGCCTGGCGTTACGTCACGGCGTACGCTAAGCAGGGCTGCGTAACTACGTAACGGTTGATCTGCGTAAACAAATGTTGATACTACATGTGTGACCAGTGGCGTACCCAGGAATTTTGTTCGGGGGGGGGGGGGCAGCAAAATTCGGTGGGGGCCGGGGGGAAGGGGGACTGGGGGGGGGAGAACAATTGAGAGGGTTTGATTTGTTAAAAAATTGTTAAGCTAGAGGGGGGGGCGGGGGGGGGAACAGAGATGTTTTGGGGGGGGGGGGGGGGTCAGCAAATTCAGTTGAGGACAGAGAGAAAGGGGATCTGGGGGCGGTAGCCCCCTAGTCAGGGGTTCTGGAGGCAGCTGTAATTTGGTACAAGAAATTCCATTTCGT
>Ga0123354_10022058_pt1 | contig 10039 bp, 3 predicted proteins | sample TergutLab28metaG_2_FD_97872 | JGI IMG/M metagenome (GOLD analysis project Ga0123354, IMG submission 97872) | Labiotermes labralis P4 segment gut microbial communities from Petit-Saut dam, French Guiana - Lab288 P4 | ecosystem: Host-associated > Arthropoda: Insects > Digestive system > Gut ...
AAGTTCCCCTAAGACAACCTGAAGATGGCCAGTACAGGCCGAAACATGTAGTTGTCCATTATATAGTCATTAAATACACCTCATGTGACACAGTTGTGTTTGACTACATACAATTTTCCAAATGAGTGTTGGTATTACGTTTCTTGAGCTCTCAAATTAACACATCCGCCATCCAGGATAATTCCCACAGCGGCCTTAAAACCTAAAGGATGTTGAAAAATCATAAACGAAAGAAATTCACGCGTGTGTTTTTATGAAGCTGCCTAGGACCACGAAACTAAAAGACACCCGACTGAACTCGGGACCGTCGTAGTCTGAATTCAGGTTACGTGAATTTCTTTTTTTCAGATTTAGTGGTTTAAATGGGATACTGTGACGAGATTACGGATCACCGCTAGGAAGGACTTTTGAGGTCAGTTTTCCTAACGGACGATTTGCCTAGACCTTGGTCAGGTTAGCAGGCTGTGAGCTGATCCGCGAATCTGAAACGCAACAGAGCACCAGACGACACGGTTCGTAGCGCAGAAAGTTCTTTCTTCCCCCCGGTACTGACAAAGGCAGGCAGCGGGCATGCCGCTGTGGTGGGCAGAAGATAAGTAGGCTGAAGAATGACGGGTAACAGCGAATAGCAACGCACAGGCTGGCTTATCATGTCAACTCGTATGAAGACACTTGATGGTGAGACTTTCCACGTCTACTCTAAATCTGACCAGCATTATAGATTATTGTCTTAAAATACATCGCAGACTTTGAAAAAATGAGCCACAAATATAAATTGCAAATTTGCGGAAATAATAAAAATTTTGTTTGTAATTAATAAAACGACTTCTTTTGTGCCTTACATACAGCGTGTTTTACAACAACAAAAAGTCGATGAAAGCAGAAATAATTTACTTTCCAAAACCCAATTTTAAAATCCATGTTTCAAAGCAAGTGGGTTAAAGTTAAGTGCATTACACTGGTTACACGTCAACGCAGTCTAGGGTAATATTTTGCAAACAAAAATAGACTACAGACTGCCTCTAAAACATCCTGTTATTCTTCTCTTGTGTATTCATAAACCGAGATAGGATCTGCTAAAATTGAACTCTGTTTTTTTCTCCATTCTTCAAATTCTGTGCACCATCCAGTTTGTCCTATCACAATTACAAACTTACGCCTATTTCACCAACCACAAGGCCCGCGTTTGGCCATCGTGCGCCTAAAGACAAAACAGTTTACAGTAGAACTGTGTGTGCTTCAGCTTAGTCTATGGAATCACGTGTTTTCAATTGTAATTATAAACTGCGTTAACAGCGCGTTGGAAAATTGGTCTTTAAATTCAGGCCAAGGCCATAGAAAATTGGTTGTAGAATTCAGGTCCAATACCGTGGAAAACTGATTGTCAAATTCAGATCAAGGACGTGCCGAGGCTGACACTTCTCACAGCGTAAGCCCAGATTCGACCCCAGGAGGGTTCGGGAGGATGTGTAAGAAGTGGCACTGCGAGAGGGTTCTCTGGAAGTTGTTCGGTGATCCCTCGTCATTGTCATTCCAACAGCGACCCATACTCAATCACGTATTCATTCATTCATTCAATTATCCATCTACATTCGATACTACACAATCTTAGTAACTGCGATAGCTGCTAAACAAACAATGGAACTCTATCCCCACCCCCCCCCCACCTCCTTACTATAACACATGAACACATAGTCTTTACTATAATATTTAAAATAGATAACTTCTGTGGCGATTAAATTAACACAGCTAAATAAAAAAAAATACTCTTTTGGGAAGAGGGGCAGAAGCACACAGCTTCAATGCATTAAAAAAGGGAATTACATATTGTAAAAAATCCAGGTTTTTTTTACATATTTATGCTACACGTTTCAGCCATTACTGTCATCATCAGGCAGAATCTTCCCAAGTACGTACAAACACATATCTACGTGTTGTGTTTACCATAAAAATATAACGTATTTTCTCTCATACAAGAATAGTATCACAAAGCTCTGTTCGGTTTCAAGTACATACTTGAAATCAATGTGGGCCGGGTAGCTCAGTCGGTATAGCGACCGACCACGAGCTGGACGTTCCGGGATCGAATCCCTGTGGGGACGAGATTTTCCGCCCGTCCAGACTGGCCCTGGGGCCCACCTAGCCTCCTATGCAATGGCTATCGGGACTTTCCCGGCGGTAAAGTGCGGCCGGGGCGTGCTGCTGACCACTCACCCCCTTCTAGTGCCGCGGTCATGAAAGAGTAGAGCTATACCTTTACCCACCCTCTGGACCACATCGGGCCTGCAACGGGATCACTTTACCTTTCCCTTTTACTTAAAATCATTACAATCGCCATGCAATGATGTGATCGTAAAGTCAACACATTTCTAATTTTCATTGTTACACCGTGCATGTTGTTGAGTTACTCAATTATTATACCAACTACTGCGCATATATAAAATTTATAAAATTTACACATTAAAAAGTTAAAACAGTTGGGTTTTGTGGCAGCGAAATTAATGTGACTTTTTATAGTGTGACTTTAGCAAGGAAGATATGGCTCCCTGATGATGGTCTTAGGACCGAAACTTGTCGAAGCGTTTTAATGTTTTAATGTGTAAATTTTATAAATTTTATATATGTGCAGTAGTTGGTATAATAATTGAGTAACTCAATACATTCCATTTCAATTAAAGGTGTAAGGTCTGGAATCCGAATAGTCTGGCAAGTGACATGCGAAGTACGGTCCAAATTGCTGCTCCGCTACAGCCTGACTGCACACTTCAGTAAGAAATTTAAAAATAAATTGTACTAAGGAGGGTCTATAATAAAGCAAGAGTTCATACTTCTACTAGCAACAGTACGTTGGAAAATAACCCACGTATAATTCCATGTTTCATAACGCAAGAAAGATTGAAAACGCCGACATCATACCGACAAACTGAAAAGTAACTAATATCCTATATCACAAACACCGTCGATCAAGAAAAAAACAGTTGTAATCGACGGGTTTTACTCAAATAATTTATATATCACAACGAGATGTACAAAATAAAAGTTGTCTAATATCCTAACCGTGTAGACACGAACCAACCAATAACCAAAGAGCTAACCGAGGGTACGTCGACATGCCATTCCTGCGTTTAACCGCATCTCCGGGCTCAGCAGCAGACGCCGTAAACCATAACTGTGGATTGGGCTTACGCTAACGAATTTCCCGTCGCGGTTGAGGACCTCGACGTGGACAAACTACAGTTATAAACACGAAGATTAACCCCATTACAGTTAAGTATTCAGCCCGTGCCGCGCAGTAAACACACTCCGTCCTAACTTTAAAAAAACCAATCAGTTAATATCAGTCAATGCTGTACAGTGAAATAATCGCTGTTTGTTCTGAGGTCCACACAAAACACATAAATAAACTGTGTGAGCAGAACGTAGAATTGTTGAATGTTAAACTGGCGGTACATAAAGTAAACACTGGGCTTTAAAGGTCTAATCTTTCACACATCACTGCGCTTCGGCATCAATTCAACTTATCATCCAGAGGTTCCAAACGCAAACAACAGCGCCCACCTGCTCTCAATGTATTGTAGAGCAACGCTGTATACAATAGGAGCAGTATAGTTAAAAGTATTTCCCTTGCAAAACATTATGGCATATAGGAGAATGAGGGCATTCGTCCACTCATTTTTAACCTGGGCACTACTTCGAGGTGAGTGGCCAGCTTAACGAACCGTTCGTCTTGCTTCCCAGGGAAGGGGGGGGGATTTGCCGCTACCCATTGATAAAAGGCGGGATAGGCTTCAGAGCATGTCTGGACATTTTGAGGACAGAAACAAATCTTGTCCTCGAAGGCACATCCTCCTATCCTAGTCACTAAATCACCTGAGCTACCCCGACTTGCAATAAATGTTCTCTACACTAACGGCAGTGTAGCATTCCAAAATTTCGGATTTATTTCCTTAATTTATTTAAATGGACACCAGAATTATCACGTATTACCACTAATGCCATCTACAAGTCATAGTAGAGAAGCAGATCAGATCAGCACTGTGTCACACAGCGTTTAATTAAAAAATCTCTCTAGGCCATCAGCAATCATGGATAGCCTAAACCTGCTTGTAAGCTGCTGGTACTCATCGTTCAAATTGATCTTTCAGTGCCTTTCATTAAAGAAGTAAATTAAGTTATACAGCCTAAGACGAAGGGAAGAGACATGAAAGGCGAGACTTCACTAAGCTCCTTCGTAGTGGCGAGGTACCGAACTTCAAACCTCTGTAATAGCAGACCGGTTTTTCGCAGTGTGCCGCAGTCACTGTCAGCAAATGACAATGTACCACGAGGTGGTCCACTATAATTTCCTACCGCATTCTCTACAAGTAATTAGACACGTTGGCATAATTCGCACGAAGTGCCTATCAGCTTCGGCACGTCTGTCCGTCCATCCATCCGTCCGTCTGTCCGTCCGAGCGTATATTCTCGGTTCCCAAACGACGGATTTGGGCTAAATTTAATACTGGGAACTTTATGAAGATCTGTCGAGAAAACCCAGATTTGGTTAAAATTTGACAAAAGAAATTTTCGGTACTTTACATAAAGACATAATTACGTTTATATTGTTGACAGAATTACGAAATATTTTTGTAACTCGACAACAAGATACATGGAACCCACTGTCGCGTTCTCGTGGCAAATTTCAACAGCTTTAAACTTCTGATAGCGACTTGCGTAGCTCAACCACACACAGACCGCACTCTTGCTTTTTCCACGACAAAAGTTGTTGCGCGAAAGCGCCCCAATATTACGTTGCTAATTAACAAATTTGTCACTCGTCACTCCATTCTGAACTCATGACAGCATCGTTGAATGTATAAAAAAATAGCACCGAACTGTAGTACGAAAATTCAAGTATTCTGTGATGTTATGCCGCGCAAATTGGTACGAGGGCTGTCCGGAAAGTATCCAGGCACGTTGAATATCTCGAGAACCGGTCGCGTGGCCTTGATGTAACTTGGCAGCCAGTCAGAGAAGACCCTGCTGTGCATTCGTAAACAGTCACTCTCCCGTGGGGCTAGTCAGTTGGCAGTGAGACATCGCTGACTGAGCTGGTGTGCTGTGTGACCGTCCAATTCACAAATCTCCTCAAGATCAACGGCGATTTTAGCTTTGGGAATAGCCAGAAGTCGCAGGGAGCCAAATCTGGGCTGTAGAGGGGCTGACAGACCTGGGTTATGCGATGTTTTGCCAAAAAAAATGCCTGTATGGGAGCTGTAGAATGGGCAGGCGCATTGTGGTGATGAAGCTGATCTGCTCGTTCGGTCATCGTGAATGCGAAAGTCACACAGCACACCAGTTCAGTCAACGGCGTCTCACTGCCGAATGACTAGCTCCACGGGAGAGTGACTGTTCAGGGACGCGCATTAAGCTCTCGTCTGACTAGCTGCCAAGTTACGTCAAGACCATACGATCGGTTCTCGACATATTCAAATGGATGGATACTTTCCGGACAGCCGGTAAGAGTGTCGTTGTGTAATCTTCTTGAGGTTGCAGCAGTTTTAAAGGCATCACGACCCTTCAAAACGTCGATAACAATTTACCAATCCACACGGTGTAAGACACCAGAAGACTGCAACTCTCAGCAACTCCGCAACCTGTACGTCACATATCGCATGAAACCACAGCATCCCAAACACACGTAAAGTGTCTGGTGCTGTTAACTAAGACGCATGTTTAACAGTTCAATACTCCCCCACCGTCAGTCACAAAATAACATTCGCATAAGCGGTAACGACGTCAAATTAAACACATATCATTTGAATCAAAACGTACAGAAAGCTGCTGCGTCCCATTACATCACATTTTCTCAGTACGCAGCCTTTATATAAGATTTTATAAACAATAAAATTGAAAAATATTTCCCCAGTCACACCTCCCATGTTTATCCATACTGAAATATCCCTCCAAGTCTTACTAAAATTTTTAAAACCTTAACTGACTTTCATTGTCCCTTGATAAACTTCAATTTTCCTTGTTAATATTTTATCCTGTATTGTGACCTTATAGATCCTAGCGGTTAAAAAGTGTAACATCCAAAAATTCCACTTTCAACCCACAGAATACATTTGTGTTTTGTATGATTATCAAAAGAAGCATAATTTCCCCATTGAAGCATTAAATGATCGGTTTTTTACAGCAGTGACGGAGTGCTTTTACTGCACGGTACGCGGCGAATCATTAATTATAATTCAGGTTGGTTTCCTGCTTTAAATGGTTAATCTTCCTACACCCAGCGGTAATAAAGTGAGGACATAAAGTTACAGGTACACTGCAGTTACGAGTGGAAAATCTGTCATTTCTAGTTCAGGTATAAAATCTGCAATTAAAAGCCCATTCAACTACGGAACGAACGTACGGTAATATGGGTCTCCAGTCGATGGAACTAGAACAGCAGAGATATCGACATTAGACAGCACGCGACTTGTGCTAGAAGCATGCGTGTTGGAGGGAGGAAGGGAGGGAGAGGGGGACAGCAGGACAATCTGCCCATCGCTGTGGACAATGTGAAGTCCATACTGCTGTAACTTCTTGAACTGTACTTTCTCTTCAGATTTATTGTAACTTAACCAGCTAGGCTCTCTACATACCAGTCACGTCAAGACACTCAAATCTTGCTATGAATCCTGAATAATAAAGCAGTCCCGTTACAGGCCTGGAGTGACCCAGAGGGTTCCAACAAGTTGAGTTTCCCACATTACATGACAACGGCACAGGATGGTGGTAAGGTTGTCAGCCTTACGCACCGGCCGCCTTTACCCCCAGGAAATGCTCCTGGTACTCATTTCTGCTAGAGGCTGAGTCGACCCCAGGGCCATAGTGCGATCGGAAGGATTATTTCAATGAAAAATTCCAATTACACCATCTGGAATCGAACCGGCGACCTACCGATTTGTAGTACCGCACCTTAAACTCTGTGCCACTGCGGTCCCCGAATCCTGAATAATACTGGAATATTTTACCGGCTTCCCTTTAGGCCCATAACGTTCCACAAAATCACAGTGTTCTCAAGTTACGGACGATCGCCAAAACCCTTATATAATGTAAACGAACAAGGGTTTACGTTACAAATACGAGAGATATGGTTACAGACATCACAGGATCAGGAATTAAAATAAATAAATAAAGACGCTTTATACTATATTCCAGCTCAGGAATTGAAATTATAGATCCTTTGTATCAGTAAGAGGACCCTTAATTTATGTTTGTGATTAAAACACACAGTCGCAGCATATAAATGTCCGCGGTTTTCATCAGTCACTTCACACAAATTACAATATATGGAATTATTCAAAACACATTTCGTTGAGAGAGAGAGAGAGAGGGAGGGAGGGAGGGAGAAAGAAATGTGTTATTTAACGACGCTGCAAATTCCTGGCATTACACAGCGAAGACGATTCAGTAATTGCTCAACACTTATTAATTAATTAATTAATAAGTGAGGAGCACTGATGAAATGAAACTGCCAGAATAAAACTGAAACCCTCTACAAAGAACTGCCTCAGCTTCAAATCCCCCACAGACAGAACCAGGATCAAACCCGGGCATCCGGGATGATAGGCCGACCCCAGCCATGACAATATATATTTTGAAAAGATTCCGGATCTATTACGTTCATAAATTTAATGACAATCAGGCCATGCCATGTTGAAGGCGGTTAGACGCCGGCCTCTCGCAGTGGCGACGTGCGTTCTATACCATTCCGGTCAAATGGGGAACAAAGTGGCAATGGGAGAAGTTCTTCCCCTAGTACTTCGGTTCTGCACTATCAGTATCCTTCCGCCGATCCTCCATACCCATTCAATTGTCATCGACAATAAAGAACCTCATCAACTGACAGCGCTGTTCACACGGACAAAAATAATCACACGTCATTAAACATCATACATAAATGCATATTCTATCTTACTGGCAAAATGGAGGATCTCGTGTTTTATGAATGCCTGAGTTATTACTTTAAATCACGACAACAAATGTCTTGCCCAATGCACAGTGTTATCAGTCTATCTCAGCATAAGCGAAACTAGGCTAAAAATATTAGGGAGAGGGTGTGGGCAAAATCGATCATGGGTGTTAGAAACTTTAATTTATGGAGAAATCAGGTTTTTAAAATGGGAAAGATTGGTTTTAACTAGTCCTTAATATACATTCCCCCCTCCCCCCCCCCCCACTCTGTCGCTTCAACTTCTTTGTTTGGTTATCTTCAAATCATTAGCCAAAAAAAAATTCTTCTTAGGTATCACATATATTGGAAGGACATTTGCCTCTTCTTACGCCCCCCTCGTCCACGTTACGCCCAACATAATCTTAGAATGATTAGTGGGAAGGGATATGAAAAACGCGGTCTTGGTCTAGTCATTATCACGAATTTTCGGGGAGTGACTTTGAAAAACAACGAAAACTCTGCGCTCAGACCGAGACTCAAACCGGACCGTCTAGCAGACAGAAGTACAGAGTATTACTTTAATATTAACACGATTAGCAGGACGTTCTTGAGTAAATGACTTAGAGCATGCCTACAGGAATGTGTCGGAACGAGTCACGGCGCCTTAGAACACAGTACATTCTATCATGTCAGTAACTCAAAAAAAAAAGCAAAGCAAAAGTAACATTAAACAGCACTGTCAACACGAAGACACGTCACACAGTAAGGCATGCAAAACCGCACAAACACACAAACCGAATCTACGGAAGGTACAAAATTTCAATACTGACCTTTATCATGGTAAAGTCACTGTCAAAAGAGACTCGATATATGGGAGGAACCACATGAAGAGAGCGCCCCAATTTAACCACCTCCAATTGAGAGTCTACTAACGCTAAAACACCAGACGTATTCAGAATGCTTGAAACCAACACTTCCATAAAGCCACCACAGAGCATTGTGCCAAGTACACACTTAAAATGTCCAGTACAAATCAGAACACAATTCTATCGATACAATTAACTAAGTGTCTTGCTTCAATTACGACCCGCGAGGGATACGAGCTCACGACCGGTTGCTAAGACACTGAGGGAGGTTTCCAGCCCCGGCCAAAAACGGGTTGTACATGGGGGAAGGGGGCGGATGCGCGCGCAGCAGTCATTTACTCTCCAACTGTACTACCCATGTGCCATGGCATCAGTCCTGAAGGCAGCCGGTTCTAACCAAAGCAATCGATACCATTCAACTTAAACGGTAACATGCTGGGTTGTGAGCCCGGTTTATACAGAGACAGGTTTGGATCAATAGCATCCAGAAATGGTATCACATGTCAGGTTGTAGGTTTTCTTCGTACTGAGGCATTTTATAATTGATAACATCGAGTGAAACGGTTGTATATCGAATGCGAGCGAGTGACACCACAGAGCTGCTGATATCAGTAGGATCTGTATAATGGTATGACGAGTTGAGAGCGTTTCACAGCGAAAAGAGGTGCAATCAATAGTGCTACTGAAAAAAAAACACACACTCATATCGGGGACTTCAAAGGTGACTTAACTCACTTTAAACACTTAACTAAGCGTTGAAGTTTTTAATTCGTGACCAGTTTCCATATATCTGCTGATATAAGTCCTGCTAAAAGCGGCACTGTCCTAAATACCACAGTCCAATCATCAAAATAATACCTCACGTACGAAGCCTCGCACACGCGCTTAAAGAAATTTTATCTATAGTTGAATAAAGAGAGACCAACTTGATGTTACTTGCTTTATTATTTCATTATTTACTGCTCAACATGTTTCGGATGTTAATACATCCATCCTCAGGAGCTTGCGACTTATTTGATGAGTTATTTCATGGGTTGCATTGCTCTGGTTCGATGTGTCTTGGTGTTACGTTGTGGTTTGGCTGGGGTCGTGTGGTATCCGGATGCAGGCTGAAACAGTTCTTCAGAGCAATACAACCCATGAAATACTCAACAAATAAGTCGCAAGCTCCTGAGGATGGATGTACTAACATTCGAAACATGTTGAGCATTAAATAATGAAATAATAAAGCAAGTGACATCAAGTTGGT
>Ga0123354_10022059_pt1 | contig 10039 bp, 7 predicted proteins | sample TergutLab28metaG_2_FD_97872 | JGI IMG/M metagenome (GOLD analysis project Ga0123354, IMG submission 97872) | Labiotermes labralis P4 segment gut microbial communities from Petit-Saut dam, French Guiana - Lab288 P4 | ecosystem: Host-associated > Arthropoda: Insects > Digestive system > Gut ...
CGAAACATGTAGAGTGAAGGACGACTAACCCTGAAATAAAGGATAGTCCAAAAGTGTCATCTTGTTGGTAATTATTTTGGAACAATTGTAATGATGCACGGAACAATGAATGTAAAAAAAAATGCGTCTGTTATTCTTGCCTTCAAATTTGTAATATCTGGAACTGGTATCCAAAACACTTTGTCCTTAACATACCCCTATAAAAAGATATCAAGGGGAGTGATATCAGGGGATCGTGGTGGCCAGGGTGTCGGATCATCTCTCCCAGTCCACCTGTTCGGAAATATTGCGTCCAAAAACCAAATGTTACAAATTTTACAATAAACACATGACATAAAATTTTAGAAACTAACTTAAGTAATGGTAAAAAAAAAGTATGTGTGTATTCCACGTAGTTTTCTTGTAATAAATGTTTGTAATAAGGGAAAGACTTTATGCTCACTCTGTATAAAAATTATCTTACGAGGTTTTAACTTAAAATAAAAATCGTATGCAAGGATATATAATGGCCAAATGAGAGTAGGGCGTTCTATAAAGCTGTTATTTCTTCAGAATAACGACAAATAAGTTGGATAACTGTAAGGTGACAGTTACTGGACTGTCTGAACTCCTTACGAAGTATTCATTGTCTAATCTAAGACACAAATTAAATGAGAAAAAAGTCTAATATTAATAATTACCAATAGCAGTCTAATACGCATATGTCAATGTTATCAGGGCAATATATTTTTCAAAAGGTTTAAATTTAGAAAAAGTCTGGACGTTGTTTAATTTGGTGAATAATCAGTGTTCATATAACAACTACTGAAAATGCCGAGTTGTTACTTCAATATTTAGCCAAAAGCGCTACTGCGAGAAATGATGACGCAGAATTGTAAACAGAGGCCACCTACAAAGTTGGTTTCTTCGTGAAAGAGAAAAGACACTTCAGGTTATGTTGTCTCATCACTGGAATGAAAGACAAAATAGTAATTTAAAAACAGGCAAGTTATCCTTCAGAAATGTGTCAACAATAATATTTGGGAAATGCAGGAAAAAATTAATTACACAAAGAAGTGAAGAGTAAATGAAATTTGGTAGTGTCCGGTAGTTTGTGTTCTCCTGTCTTAGTGTTGCAATCTAAGTACTAAAGGATTCAGTATAATTTCACTTCTTGTTTTATCAATGTAGAACGTGTTTTATTATCCTCACAGGAGACTGCCGTTAGACGAAGCTTACGACATGTTACTGAGGGAAAGGAAAGAAAGAGAAAGACGAGAAATACGTCACAATGTGTTTCGTAACTTTGATTCTTCCTACTACTGGGACGAACAGGAAGGTTGGATGAGCGATGTGTGTAGCAAGCAGAAGGCAGATGCAAGATGCACTGAGAGAAAGAGTTCATTGGGAAGGTCTAAGTATAGATGGAAAAGCAATATGAAACGGTAAAACTGACCTTTACGTCAGCTGTGTTGCGCCAGCTGTTGGCAAAAGTCAGCAACAGGATGCTGCACCGATCTTTAATGCGGGATGGCGAGTTTTTTTCCAGGACAGGCTGGATTAATCTCAGGGTAGATTTTGAAAGAATGTGTTTGGTGAGACGTGGAGGAAAGGTGTGAAGTTAGGTGGACGATACCGATAGAGGTTCAGAGTGGCTTTCAATATGGGAGTCCCCGTAAAGTCCCACAAAATAATGGGCTTGTTTTCTTTCGATCAACCGCCGTCCGTAATTATAGCAGTCCGTCCGGAGAACTCCACCTTCCCTATACTCTGTTAAGTATTAAGCAGCTCACTCCTCCCCGTACCGGTCTTTTCGCATGAATGCAGGAAAAGCAGCTTGCCTGTACCATGGACGGTCTGTGTTGTTTAGTGTAGTTAGTAAAGGAATATATTTTTGAAACAGACAAAATTGAGGGGTTGGTATAAGGCAGTATAAAGCAGTATATGCTACAGTTAATAGGAGGAAAAATTGCCTCGCCCAGCTCTGAAGGTAGTTTGCTAACATAAATTCAGCTGGCTTCTTCTCCTGACGATTAACAGAGTGACAAATACCAGTCTTCACGTAGTACCGTACGATAGGGTACGAACTAAAGAACAACAATACACGCAGGAGTAATAAGTGTATGAAGTAATGTGAAATGCCAACTTGATGCAACTAGGTAATTTTATTAATGTATTCTTAGCTGTACATGTTTCGGGCGCATACGCCCATCATCAGGAGCATTAGATGTTGAGTTGCAGCATATGGTTTTCTGCACCGAGTTTTTGGATGGGTGGTGGTCTTGAGAGCAGCTGCGTAGGTCGTGTGTGCGGTGCGGATAGTGCCGTGCGGTACGGCACCATCCGCACCGTACACACGACCTACGCAGCCTACGTCATGGAACTGAGCTTCTTTCTAAAAGGCGTCCTAATAATTTATGTACGAATTTCTTAACATATTTATGTGCTTTTGCAGAACTGTGATTTTTGTCTCTTGTTTTTATGGATGTGACGCTTGGTCTTTCACATTGAGGGAGAATGAGAATAGGTTGCTAGGGGAGATATCTGGGTATAGGAGGGACGAGGTAACAGTGCAATTGAGGAGACTACGTAATGAGGAACTTTATGATCTGTACCCCGCACCGCATATTATTCGGGTGATGGAAGTAAGAAGAAAGAGATAGGTGGGGGGATATAGTACATATGGGGAGACAGGAAGGGTGCATTCAGGGTTTTGTGGGGAGAGCTGATGGAAGGAGACCATTTGGAAGACCGAGGCCTCGAATGGATGATAATATTATAATAGATCTTCAAAACCTAGGATGAGCAGGTATGGAGTGGATTGATCTGGCTGAGGATAGAGACAGGTGTCAGGCCGTTGAGGATGTGGTAATGAAACTTCGGGTTCCATAAACTGCGGGGAATTTTTTGACTAGCACAGAAATTGTTAGCTTCTCAACAAAGGCTCTACTCCATGCAGTTCTTTGAATTAATTTCTTATGTACTGCGTACCTTCTCACTACATTCCCATATGTTTTATTTTCTTGCCAATACACCTCTTGGCGAATATTAGAAATTAGGTGCGCGAAACTCTACCATGTGCAGTTTTATTCAACCAGACATTACTACCTCTCTCGCTGGTCCAAATTAGGCTAAATTAGACTGAGGTGTGTATGTTAATGCACATACCTTGTATCTTGTATTGTTTTATTACAACCAAGAGACCAGCACGCTAACAACATGAACAAGAGATTGTATATATAGCCACAATACACTCTGATTGCACAAGAGATCATAACTTAGAACAGATTTTATTAAACAATGATTAAATAATATTTTAAGGTATTTTAATAATTTTATGGAATTGTAATTTTAACAGCTTCAATTTTAATAATTTACGTAACTTAGCAAGACATAAATTTAAAACTCCCTGATAATGGCATAGAAATGTCGAATCATATAGGAGAATATACTACATAAAGAGATGCTGTTGTGATATATAATCGTGCATTTGTTGGTTGTAATAAAACAAAGGAGTATATTACATCCTGTAATATCTCTACGAAATCGAAGAATTTTAAAAATCAAAGAGAGTAAATTCTCCCAGAAATAACTTATTAAGCGTTCTTGTTACACAGTAACTAAAGTCAGTTCGCGTTTTGGTGGCGCTTCTTTCCTGAAATTCACCTCTGCAGTTCATAAAGTATTTACACGGTATTTTGAGCAGGATTCTTCCAATAATAGCTGTAGAACAAATTTGCTTATGGACTCGACGAATCCAATAATGTAGCTACTGACACGCAGCTGAAATATACTCATTTTTGAGGTAGATGAATTTCTCATCTTACAGGAAGAATTTGTATGAAGAGTAACGCAATTGTGATAAGAGTTCATTTGAATGTTTTATCGGTGTTTTGAACTCATATTTTAAAGTAATGAAATGAAAAGTAATTCCGTCATTACACAGTACATACGGTGAATGCCTTTACTTTTGTATGTCATAAATAAACATCATTAGTCAGGCTACTAAAACCATAAGAGTCACGAAGAACGAGTTTCAAAATGTTTGGAAACAGGAGTGAAATTTGCAGTCTTACTTCATACGATGAAAACTCTAATTTCGATATCAGTAAGAGGAAGGTGTACGTGAAGGACCCTGTAGAGTGTGAAGCTATTAAAATCGTATATCTTCCGGTCTGTCGTGCGACATGAAACTTTCTGCCTCATTCTTCTGCATTAGTACTATGTGTCGCCGTGACGCGGCGCTGTGCGGTGTCAAAGCCAGCTGCCGTACGCGTACAATGAGACCAGCGGTCAGGAAAACCGGATTAGTAGCGCTTTCTCACCTGCAGAGTGCTGGAGCGGTGTGCATTGCTGCCGGGAATGCTTCTAAAATAATATCTCGCCTCACTTTGCCGTTGTTTAGCCATATTTATATGTAGATATTTGTGTGATCAGTAGTACAGCACTATCACAGTGTTACATTCATCGTTAGCTTTTAGCTTGTGAAAAACAAAGCAAGTATTTAAATGAAATCCATAAACCATAATTCTTCAGGAAAATTCGATGATTGGTGAGATTGTAAAAAAAATTACCTTGCATGTATGAAATACAATAAATAATGCTTTTTAACATGAACCTGCCACTCGAACCTACTACCAATTTATTCCAGTCCACAACTACGTAGCTTATTTGTTTAACCTCCATTTTAATATTATAAGAAGGTAGCTCATATATTCTCTTCCGTTCAAGCTTTCGGACCGAACTTTTCAATGCATTTCTCGTGTAGCTCACGCATGCTATATTCTCCGAAATTCTCATCCTCCGTATTTATAATAGGTGAATAGTTAAAGGTGTAAAATCCATTCTTCTTAACACAATTTTCACCAGTCTCCTGTTGCTTCTTCCGTCTTGTTTTATGGACTATTTTACGATGCTCTCTCTAACTTGATTTGAAATTATTTAGCACAAAGCCTTCTGAATCCCAAACACTGAACAGAGGTTCTGATGAAGGTCACGAGATACTTCAGTCAGTTTAGCCAATGACCCTAAAACGATATTCGAAACGAGCATATCTCGAATACTAGTCTAGAGAGTTGCTGCTACATCAGAGCCTCCGGCTTATTCGAACTACTCTCATCAGCACTTTATGGTCACTCACCCTCCGTCTATAAGCTGCTGCAGTGTTTTCGGTCGGAGTTTAGGTTCTTAAGATCGTGTCAGTTATGCGAGTAATTCCATACGTAACCCCCTCGGAGTCCAGTGCTGCTAGGTTAAATTTCAGTTGTTTCAGAAACAAACGAGTCTCTGATGGCAAAAGGGCAGGAACATCAATAACCCAATACAGTTTACATTCCCTTGTATATAAGGTTACAAATTTACGCGCAATTTGGAATATTTCTCACTTTTTTCAGGTGAGTTTTCTTGGTCATGTTGTCAGTTGCAACACTGAGAGCTCTGACTCTAGTCTGTCATACTGCTTGCTAACTTCATAATTCTTCTTTCTCGTGTTCCTTTAATCCAGGGCGAAAAGCCCCTTTAGTGCACTTACATTTCCATTCATTTCTAATTACCTCGGCTAGCAATAACATTACATTTTACGTACGGAGGAGCAGCAAGCGGACTTCTAACATCTTCTTTAATTAGCTATCATTCGTTATTTTTTAAATTTTGTGGTCCTGTGGAACAATTCACCTTGTGTTCCTTTGTTTAAAGAGTTTTGTTTCGTGTAACACAATTTAACGGTTCGATCTTAAGAAAAAAACACTTTTCAGTGTACCCAATTATTCAGAATTTCATCGCTTCAATACATTTGATATGTAACGGTAAATTTCAGCTTTGCATAATCAATAAGTAAAATAGACAAAAACGAGCACCACTTATTTTGAAACCTTACCCCTGTGAAGGTAAGCAAAGTTATGAAAATATTTAGCTAAATATATTAAGAGCTGACAAATTAGTAACACCAGTATTTTGCGTATAAAATCATACGTTCTTGATACCCGTGAGTTAATGGATCGGGACAAACGAAATGAAAGCATGTAAACAGTTTAATAATTTTACATTGCACGAAAATTCATGGTGTCCTTGTTCCTTATTTAGAAGTGGAGCAACAGTAAATCATTGGCATCATAGAGGCGTATTGCAAGGCGACATAAAACCTTCATGTTGTGTAATATCGGTATGAATAATTGATGGATACGTAGATTGACGCACAGAGTGTCAGACCAGTAGCGAAATTGCGTGTAATACCGGGTCAGATCGATATGGCCACTATGTTCACCATAGCTCTTTGTTATCTGATATGAATAATATAATAATATCAAAACACGATATTCTAAAGCTTATGTGTCTAGCCACAACGAATACACATCAATTTCATCGTTTGAGAAAGGAAGCATTGACTTCGTCACTGTATGGCGTTATGTTCGTACTGTGGATGTTCCATAGAGGGATATTAACAACCTTTGTTGATATGGCAACAATGGACATCGTCAACGTGTAAGCGTGTTTCTGTCTGAGGGAAATGTATGTGGATTATCGACATACGGATTGCACATGACGTAATTCCTACATCAGTTTATTCTTGTAAGAAACTATCAATTTTTGTGCATGTTGGAGTAGCAGTCATGGGGGCCTTCTGCACTGAACTTGACATACGAGTATGTAGGCCTATCAACAATCAGTTTATTTAGAAATATGTTTAATAGAATAAGATGGAACTTAGTTTATAGAATATTTATCATGAAATGGTTGAAACAGAATTTTTTTCTGAGAAGCTAATAATTTCTCAGCAAGTCAAGAAATTTTCCACATACTCGTATTATGAAAACCGAGGGCTTTGTTACCTTATTCATAAGAGCCACCACTTGTCCCTATCTTGCACCAAATCAAGCAAGTCCACCCCCGCATCCTGTTTCTTGAAGATCCATTTTTAATATTTTCCTCCGGTCTACGCGTAGTTCCTTGTTGTGTTTAATTTCCTTCAGATTAAGAAATAATTACACAAATGAATGCTAGAAGAACAAGTCGACAGTGCTGATTTGCTAAGAGTAGCTGATAAGATGTTAAATCACAATAAACACATTGACTCACTATAGGTATCGCGAAATTCAGATACCATATTTCGTTAAACATACTAATCCTTATTCTTGTTGAATAATTTTGTGACAGATAATTTCTACGGCAGTTTCAAAGGTTGAATAAATGATAGCGAGAAGGAAGTGCTTTATCTGACGTCTCTGTCTTAGTTACTAAGATAATATACCGGAAGTGGCAAATTTCTCCCTATAACAGGCCCCGAAGGCCCATAGGAAGAGTAGATATATAGCTCTACTCTTTCTTTAACCCCGGTCCTAGATGAGGATGGGTGGTCAACGCCATGCCTCGACCACTTTACCCCCGGGAAAGAGCCGGTACCCGTTGTATAGGAGGTTGGTTGGGCCCTAGGGCCGGTCTGGACGGGTGCGAAAAATATCGTCCCCACCGGGATTCGATCCCCGAACCGTCCGTCCCGTAGAGAGTCGCTATACTGTCTACGCTATCCTGGCCCATACTGGCGATGGTAGGTGAATGAAATATCAGTTTTTAGCACTGGAAGGATATTACTGACAAGGGAAAACGGAAGTATTCGGAGATAACCTGCCCCAGAACCACTTTCCACAATGAATATCACATAGATTGATCTGAATGAAATATAATTCGAATATTATTTATTTTATACTCATAAAGTGTCAAAGAAAATGGAACAAAATAAAAATAGAAATCATAATAATTATAAGTGAAAATGTTTTAACTGGGTTGCGATTTGTTCCTTTAAACTAATTTTTATTGTGTGGCTGGATGTACGAATAAGGTAGTACCTAATAGATGCGACATTTCCAGTTGTGTGTGCAGTGCTGTGGCTACACATCTGTCCAACAGATCTCTCTAACATGCAGCAACTGATATGCTTCGTGAGCTGCAAATTTCCGTCCCAAATGTGTAACCACTCTCAAGTCATAATGCCGTGCCTTGGAGTAATGGAAATAAGTTTCCTTGCAGTTTTGCTGAGGAGGTAAGATGCAAAGAGCAGGTCTTCTGCACGACTTGTTATATAATATTTTGGAGACCAGTCTCCACTACGAGATCTAGAGGACGAAGAGGAAATTATGAACTTCTTCCAACGCTGCTTTGTCGTTCAAGAATACGTCATAACAAACGAGAAAGGAAGGAGGCTACTAATTTGTAGATCCTTAAGATTTTCATTTTCTACTTCGAGGAATAATTATTTGTTGTAAACTTAAGGGAGGATACATTTTTAACTTGGCGCTGCGCTACAAATCGGATAGTTGCTGGTTCGATTTCAGATGGTGTCATTGCAATTTTTCATTGACATAATCCTTCCAATCCCACTACGGCACTGGGGTCGACACAAACTCTAACAGAAATGAGTACCAGGAATATTTCTTGGGAGTAGAGGCATCCGGTGCGTAAGGCTAAAAACCTTACCACCAACTTGGGCCATTGTCACGTAATCTGCGAACCTTAACTTCCTGGAACCCTCTGGGAACCTAAGGCCTCTAATGGGACTGCTTTACCTTTACCTTTATATTTTTAACTTAAGACTGGAATAGTACCACGCAAATTTGTCTCCTAATTTAAGGATATAATTTAAAGAGAACATTTAGAAAACGTGGTTGTATATGGGAGGGTAATATTGAAGTGAATGTTAAGGAAAGAAGGAGAGGATGTGGACTGCATTCGTCTGGCTCATGATAGGTGTAGCTGACAATATGTTGCGGAATGGTAATGAAACTTCTGGCTCCATACAGACGGGAATTTCTTGAATACGAAGGCATTTTGACCTACAATTACACCAGATGTCCTAGGAGAATGGTACTACATAAGTAAGTATCAAAGCAATGTTGTTTCCATGTGTAAGCTCCATGATGTCAGGTGTGTGACGGATTGGAAAGGTAGCTCCACTTTGTTGAACATCAGCTTTATGTGGATAGGAAAGAAAAAATTTACGTTTCCGTCGCGTGATTGAGTGCCCAGTACCAACCAGATAGGATGAAGGGACTTAGAGATATCTTGGACTTGGTGGCATGACATGCGTCCACAGTACTTGAACTTAAGCTCGTCGTGCAGATTGCTTGTTTATTTGTTCTGCTTACAAACTGCAATGCAATTTGACGGGAATCTTTTTGAATTAATTTCTTTTTGGCACTCCATCACCCCCTTCCAAAGTATGGGGCTCTGGTTTACACATTGAATGTGCTGGGGCTTGCAAAAACGTCTACAGGAATCTTAGCATGTGGATGACAGCCAGCACAGGAGCAAAATTGAAATTAGGACTGGTGTAAATCACAAGGGTGCACTGGACTGGATTTATGAAAAGTGAGATATATTTACGTGGGGAGGAAATGCTTGGGCATTGAAATCTTTCAAGATGAAGTTTTACTTACACTTCCTATAGCAAATATGTCATCGTTACAAAAACTTAAGTGAATAGTGCCATTTATGGAAAAGGCACTTGTTACGAGAGTCATATGAAATCTGTAAATGCATTCTGTGGATATTAAATGTTGAAGGCAGATGGAACATACACTTACTTAATTACTTACTCCATGGTGCAGAGTCCTCCTTGAGAAGCTAAATGGTTTGCAGCTAGTCAAGAAATTCCCCGCATTTCACGGAAACCGAAGGTTCATTACCGAACTCACAAGCCTCCGCCACCTGTCTCTATTCTGGGCCAGCCCAATCCATTCCATATACCCACATCCCACCTCCTGGAGATCCATCCTAATATTATCCACCCATCTACGTCTCCTTCCATCCGGTTTCCCCACCAAGACCCTATACACCACCCTCTCCTCACACGCGCCACATGCCCAGCCCATCTCATTCTTCTCGATTATATCACCCGCACAATATTGGGTGAGGAGTACAGATCATATAGCTCCTCGTTATGGAATCTCCTCCATTCCCCCGTTACCTCGTCCCTCCTAGGTCCAAATATTCTCCTCAACACCATGTTCTCAAACACCCTCAGTTTCCTTTCCTCCCTCAATGTCAGCGACCAAGTTTCACACCCATA
>Ga0123354_10022060_pt1 | contig 10038 bp, 4 predicted proteins | sample TergutLab28metaG_2_FD_97872 | JGI IMG/M metagenome (GOLD analysis project Ga0123354, IMG submission 97872) | Labiotermes labralis P4 segment gut microbial communities from Petit-Saut dam, French Guiana - Lab288 P4 | ecosystem: Host-associated > Arthropoda: Insects > Digestive system > Gut ...
ACCTTACCACCATCCTGGGCCATTGTCACGTAATCTGGGAACCTTAACTTCCTGGAACCCTCTGGGCACCTCGGGCCTGTAATGGGACTGATTTACCTTTACACAGAACTATTATTTTGCCTGTTGTTTTGTGTGGGTCTTAAAATTGGTCTCTCAAAATTATGGGGTAAACGGAGGCTGCAGTTTTCCAAGGAAAGTGTTTTCAGGAGAATTTTGGGTCTCAGTGGGACGAGGTAACTAGAAAGTCGAGAAGAAATTTATGATCTGTACTTCTCACCAAATATCAGTCAAGAAGTATGAGATGGGCCGAGCGTGTAACACGTACTGGTGAAAGAATAAAATGGCGGGAAAACGTAAAGGAAGACGTAGACATACATGTGAGAGTAATATTAAAATGGATAATCAGGAATGTGCTGGAGCATGGACTGGATTGATCTGGCTAAGGATAGGAACAGGTCGCGGTCGCTTGTGAATGCGTTAATGAACTTTCGTGCTCCCTAAAAGAAGGACTGTGCTCCGTGGAGTTACTTAGGTATTTCCGAAGAATTTCGTCTCTTACATTATTACCCCGTGTCGGAATTTCGGAGGAAACTGCTAGCTGTTAGTTATGACACGAATATCTCCAAAATCCGAGGTCCATTGCCTGCAGCCAAATTTCTGGTTACATAAATTAATTTTCCTGCTGAAACGCCTGTTTCAGATATTCGTTCTGTCCTGCCTGGCAGCATTTGTCGTGGCCGCCCCCCAGCAGAAGGACCCTGTTCGCATTGTCAAGCAAGACAGCCAAGTCAATGGAGACGGCTCCTATTCGTACAGGTCAGTGAAACGCACATATTTCATTTGTTTTTGCCATGCACAAAACGGCCAGTTTCAAGGCGAGGAAGTGTCTAAAGTGCTTACATTGTTACCACACTCAGACGGACTTCCCTCAGTCAGTATGAAAGACGTGTAGTTCAGAGTTCTGTGCACATGCTGACACCGTTACAGGTCTATGGGCTGTAACGCGGTGTCACTGTGTGTGTCGCGACTTGTAGCGGTGTCACTGTGTGTGTCGCGACTTGCAGCTGTGTCACTGTGTGTGTAGCGACTTGTAACGCGGTGTCACAGAGTGTGTCGCGACTTGTGACGCGGTGTAACTCTGTTTGTCGCGACTTGTGACACGGTGTCACAGAGTGTTTCGCGCCTTGTGACGCGGTGTCACAGAGTGTGTCGCGACTTGAAACGAGTGTAACCGAGTGTGTCGCGACTTGTGATGCGGGACAACTCTGTGTGTGTCGCGACTTGTGACACGGTGTCATAGAGTGTTTCGCGACTTGTGATGCACTGTCACTGAGTGTGTCGCGACTTGTGACTATAAAAGGTAAAGTTATAGTTCACCGTAGACCAGGACATGAAGGCCGAAATGGGAAGCAGATTATATCTCTACTCTTTCTTTAACTTCGGCGCTACATGGGATGGGTGGTCAACGCCACGTCCCGACCACTTTAACCCCGGTAAAGATCCGGTACCAATGTAAAAGAGGCTGGGTGGGGGGCCTCAGGGCCGGTCTGGACGAGTGCGGAAAATCTCGCCCCTTACTGGGATTGGATCCTCTGACCGTCCAGCCAGTAGCGAGTCGCTATACCGACTGAGCCTTTTTTTTCTGTGGCGCTGAGGCCCAACGAGGGCCAGGGCCTCCTCATTCTTGAGGTTTCTGGATCACACACAACGACGCATCGCAGTCGGTAGGACTCCTCTGGACGAGTGATCAGCTCGTCGCAGAGACCTCTACCTGACAACACACAACACTCACAACAGACAAGACATCCATGTCCCCGGTGGGATTCGAACCCACGATCTCAGCAGGCGAGCGGCCGCAGACCTAAGCCTTAGAACGCGCGGCTACTGGGACCGACACTTTTAATATATTGCACTTCTTAAAAGTGTCTGTACTATTTCAGTGACAGTTTAAGGAACCGACATCCTGACACTAGCTGCGTTAAGGCTGTAATGTAATAAGAAATACTTTTTTTTTAATCTGTTATATTTTATTAAACACAAATAAAATACAAGATATAAGAACCAAATAAAGACAAAATTCGATCGACCACCTTGAAAGAATGGATAACAACAGACTGCCGAAACACGCCCTCAACTACAACCCCCGATGACGAAGAGATCGTGGACACCCCAGGAAAAGATGGCAACGCGTCGACACCGGAACTGGTCAAACGACCTAATGCATGGAGGAAGACGATGATGATATTTTATTAAATTTTGAATTGTCGCGTAAATCTCCCTGAAGATGGTATAACTGACGCCGGAACATGTAGGAGAAATCTAAGGCTATATTTTTACGTGACAAATGAATAATTGTGCTCTTGGTGCCTCGTGTCGTTTTGGTTTCCTATTAGGTGTTCAGCCTCTATGAAAGCAGCACCTCCCGCTTTTTTACTCTCGGCACCAACTCTTCGCCAACATGTAATTTCGCCCCTTTGTAGGGCCTAACAAGAACCTTCCCCCCACACCTCTCAACTGGAATGCGGTATTTCCCGTCATGCTACCAGCAGGTCAGACCCTACCTGTGTACCCTGCTACTTAACCGGGTTTGGCACTTTTCCGTCAAACAAGCTCAGCGATACGACAAGTATGCAAATGTGGCTCAAACGACCACGAATCGCCGAACTGAGCTTCTCGCTCAAAGTCTTCGCTCTTAGTTAGCTCTGTGGTTGTTTGGTTAGGCGGTTTGACACTGCTCCGATTTGCCCATATTTATTCAACCTGAACACGGCAACCTCAACATTAGCCGAAAAGTTAGGAAGCATTCATTCTTTTACGTGGCGTAATCCCGAAAGCCGATCAAGCACTGAATTCTATTATGTTCAGATTCACGCAGTTTTCCTTGAGCAGTTATTACGTCATAACAATACTCTCCTGCCTTTAAAACGTAAAGTTCACCTTATAACCTGCCATAAACGCAAAGACGGGGAGTACAGAGAGCTCTACTATTTCTTTGACCTCAATGCTAGATGTGGTATTTAGTTAACGACCCCTGGAAATGGCCTGGTTCCCGATGTATTCTCCCTTCCCTGTGTCCAGCAGCCCAATTGTTATATTATCCGGGGCATAAAGAGCACTCCGCTCTCTTGACATCAGTCTCCCTCAATTAAACAACCAACTCTACATGAACCAAAATGTATACAAGTCACACGTTAGTAAGTCTGCTACATGTTCAGACACATCATGGTTGCCATCATCAGCGAGTCTGCGCAGTAGCTAATGCAGAGCCCTCTACATGGTCCGTTGCATAGCAGGTGGGTAAATGTACTACCTTACACTTGTGTTTGTATTTAAAACACCAGAATGTCCACAGAGCAAATATTAAAACACTAAAAGAGGTGTGCGCCGTGCAGACTGTGCACTGTGAGCTGTACAATTTCTGTACAACCCACAGTGCACACAACATTGTTCCTGACAGGACCAATACGATTGCTTTGGGCACCGTGGACTTTTACCAGACTGACAGACGAACCTCACGTACATTCAGTAGGTTCGCCCGACAACATCGCTGGGCTCTTGAAAGACCAAACAGTTATGCTACCGCATTACTACAAAACAGACCCGTATTTATAAAAATACAAAAGGACTTTGTAAAAATTTTTTCTTTCTCTTTCATCACATACTCTTCAGGCGAATGGCTGTAGTAATGTCCCGGACACCTGAATAATAACGGTCACCGTAAGGAGGTGGGATACATGTCCACTTCTCACATACGTCACCCCCCCCCCCTTCCCCAATGTCGCCTGTTTCCGATCATTGGCTTACTGACATCCCAAGTATTGGTGCGCCCTTCCATAAACAAATAAACCTTTCTCCCTGCTGGGCACAAAAAATGACCAATTAAATCCAGCCACTAAATTACCCTTCCACAAGACACTTAATATATCCTGGATGACTTATGCCCGTCCGCCAGGAAATTAAAGGCACATACGAATCATTCAAAATTGTTTCTCCACCAAACAAGGTTCTCCGCAAGACTGACAACTTCCCAGGGTACACACCGACCTTCGATTTCAATGCAATGTGGCTTCAAAAGTCCCGTACGTGCACGGGTTTGTCATAAAATTGTGCGAGCAGCAAGCAAAAGTCATAACAAATCACACATTACAAGGCCAACCGCACCATCAAATATAAGAGGCTTAAAGGAGGCGGTAGAGTGCTTCAAGGGAGGTAGCTGCCATGTAGCAAGAGTGACGTGATGTGCTGACAGGTCGTGTAGGGTGGTGTACGGAGTTGAAACAGGTTAAACAACTTAAATGTGTTCATACACAACAAAATGCAAATATGTGTGGCAGACGGACAGCACATTCATATCAACCGAAATGGCGATCAAGCACTAAGACTTTAAATTCAGAACACTTAAGTCTTGTCACAAGTCTGAGGGGGGTTGGATACCGAGAAGGTTGGCTGAATGGTTGTTAGTCGCAGGGTGACTGCGACTGTAATTGTGACTGTGACAGCGTCTGTGACTGCTGTTCTAACGTGACTATGTCTGTGACTAACTGTGACTGGTATTGTGACTAGCTGTGGCTCTGACTGTAAATGTACCGCGACTGCGACTCTGTGACTGACTATGACAGCGTCTGTGACTGCTCTTCTAACGTGACTATGACTGTGACTAACTTGACGTATTGTGACTAGCTGTGGTTCTGACTGGAAATGCAACCGCGACTGCGACTCTGTGACTGTGACTACGACAGCGACTGTGGCTACTATTGTGACTTGACCGTGATTGTGACTGACTGTTAATGTGACTAGATGTGGCTCCCACAGTAACAGTAACTCTGACTGCGCTTGTGCTCGTAACAGAGGCTGACTCTAACAGCAACTGTGAGAGTCGCCACTCGTTTCATGCTTGTACCTGGAAGATGGAGATGGGGTCATCTAGAAATCTAAATAACGTAATACCGTTTATACCCTTTGAATTTACCCCCGTTAAAACTTTTAATCTTATAAAAGTGACGTTCTTCCATAAAATTAGTGGGATGGCTGAGAATAATAAGTAGACGATAGGCTTTAAATCTATTTAGGGGCGTTTACGTTGCTCTTCCACTATTACAAAGCCTTGTATCCATTTTGTGATTATAGAATGCAATTCTGTAGGGGTTAGTTGAAAAGACTTACCAAGGCCTAAAGGAAGCCCTTTATTTATAGCTTTGAAGATTATTAGTTTAATGTTTTAACTTAAGGCCTTCCTTATTTAGTTAATGTTGGCCATTTGCAGTCTCCCAGTTCACTCTTTAAAGACAGTGGTCACTACATATACCACCTTCCATAACGTTAGAGGCAGTGGTTACTGTGCGCACCATCAGCTCTAACATTACCGTCAGTGGTCCAATTTGTATTACAATTCTCACAGTAAATGATAACCAACTGCTGTTTGCAATGGAAACACAGAGAGGCAACTTCAAAATTCGCGACTGAGTTTGCTATAAAACATTACCAAAAGCTTCGCATTCTCTTAAGAGCACAAGAAGAGCCTGCAGCATGAGTGTCTGAGATAACTGCTGACGTGGTGGTGACAAGACAAACGTGAGTGTCTTCTCAATAACTTCAAAAGAACATAGCCACTTTACCTTCTGAACTACCATGACAGTGAATTCGTGTAAACTTGCAGAATGTAAACACGTTTATCAGATACTGTGACATCACAAACGCGTCGAGCGGTGTAACTGCTTGACAGGCATATCCAGTTACTGAAGGTGTTCAAACATATTCTTCGTTACACCACTGCTGTGCGTCATTGAATACATACATAGCATTCCTCCGTAACTGCAGAGTTTAGATTGCAGCGCTGAAGTTCCGTGATTCTCGACTATTTCTCGAGCAGCTGAATAAGCCTAGCTGTCCAAATCTTCTTAGATGTTGTTCATAAACCAAGATATTAACACTTGGTATGAAGGCCATATGGCTTCGTTTGTTTGTCTGTGTGTCTGTCGGTGACCACGTACTGGGGCGCACATTTTTCGACAATCCGTTTAATTCGTTATGGAGACTTCCACTAGAAACTGTCGGACGGTTTAGTTTTCAATTATACCGACCTATGACAAAGCCCACTTCGCGAAAGGTCTTGAATTTAATGATTTACTTTACGTCATATGCAAACGTTTAGTCAAATTGTGACAACCACATGCGAGACATTTACATAATGCCATTCCTAACAACTTATTTTCAAGTTTTCTATTTTATGCATTTTTTTAGATCAATGTACTAATTTTGTAGCAATAACTAAATGCACAATATTATTTGTGTATAAATATCAAGGGCGTATTTGCCACATATTTCGGTACAAGTGTACCATCTTCAGGGAAACACCACAGAGTGCACAACCATGTAAACAATAGCTTATCATTGGAAATTGGTCTTAAACTGACATTTTGTGCTACCTGAAGATTGTACACTTGTACGGAAACATGCTTAGCATTCATTTATAATTAATACAGCGCATTTTGTTGGTGCAAATAATGTTTAGGTACACAGAACTTTAGAGACTCTACTTACATAACACCATAAATTGACTTTTCCATGCATTCCATAAACCACAAAGGATGACATCAAATCCGGTTATTAAGTTAACAAGGAAGTAAATTTATGAAGATGTATGACATTTTATATATTAATATTTTCTAACTAATTTGTATTTGTTTTTCCCTTTTTCAATTATCATATTTCTCTGTTGTGGTTAAAGTGTGTTGATTTCTGTTCTGGTTTATTACCGTCCATCTCTATGCGGTCTTCGACACGGTGATGCGGGTAGATTTAGTTTTTTCGGAGAATGAATATGAGGTTACAGAGAATGAGATGAATGAGATTACAGGGATCATTTTTGGAATTTTCTATATTACGTCATGGAGTATATATTTTGCAGTCTCTTTAGCCTTGTTATCACTTTCGAGAATTATATTATATATTATATATGTAATTAGTTCATTAGATGTATATACATATACAGACGGACCTCCGTATCCACGGATTCAGTATCCGCAGATTACCATGGCCCTAAAAAAATTGTAAAATTAAAGAAATAAACGGTTCATAATTCTCAAAACGCGCGCCAAGCAGAACGGGCCGTAACATGGTGAAATCCAGCAGCCCAAACGCGCCCAGTACCTGACTCACCTCCCTTTGTCCCCGTACACACGGTTCCCCGCTAACTTGCCACCATTCTGCTTCTAGCGTTCTCGCTGTTCGAATTAGTTGCAGCGTTATCGTAGTGTTTGTGTTCAGAAAGCAACAAGAAGAATGGAGAAGTCGGTGAATACCCACAACAGGCTAAGATAATTTTTAACAAAAAAATCCTATTACAGGTTATGTACAGGTACGTAGTATGATTTGCATTGTAAAATGTGTAACAATAACACTTTTTTCATTGCTTATGCAGCGCTTTGATGGAAAAGCGTGATTTTTATTGTTCTGTCATCCTTTGAAACTGTGCATGATACTGTACAGTACAGGTACTGTATTTTTTTATTGCTCTATCATATCTAGAGGATTAGATTAAAACGTCAGAATCCCTTATTTTCATACGTACGAGAGAGAGTGTGAGAGAGAAAGTACACTGTAAATGTACAATGTAGTGTACAGTACACTTTATTATTAACTTACTTAGTGTTGGTAATGTCTTACTGTGCGAAATTTATTAACTAAACTTTAACGTATTTATGTCTGTTACACGAATGTCACGTTATATCACGTTATATCACGTTATACACAGCGTTTGGCATTATCGCGGTTTCGCGTAACTGCAGTAGGTCTTGGAATGCATTACCCGTGGATACGGCGGTCCGCTTGTATATGGAAATTGTATTACTTGACATACGTTGCTAGCCACTTCCGGTTTTCTCGCTTAACTACAAAACTGTGACGCGCAATGAGCAATCTGCTTGTTAGGTGTGATGTGTGTCTGCAAGCGAAAGGAAAATATTTCCAACGCCTGTTTTCAATGTAGTGATTAGAAACCCAACCACAACTGAAATACAATGAACTAAAGGAGTAGACCCCCCGCTCACGGCGAGGGACGTTCTGCCAACCGCACGTCATTCGGTCTGAGTAAAGTGGGGATGCGAATTTATCATTGACTGTGTGTTAGTTGCTTCCACAGAATAATGTATTTTATCGTAATTACGCGAGTGACACAGTGTGCCACCTGAAGGATAGAAATGTAACTTCATTCGGTGTTTTGACGTAATATAGCTCAGTTGTAGGAAGGAAGGGGGAGATGTGCGAAAGGGATAAAAGGAATAGAGATGAAGGTGCAGGATGAATACAATAAATAAAATCGTGTTTCTTTACTGTATTTCGAACTACTTTCTCCATTAGTGCATCAAATATTCGTGCCTAACACCACTTGCAATATCTGGCGAGATACACGGTAGTTTCAGATGTTCGTCTAAGTAATGGCTTTCTTTCATTGTGGCAGCTTCGAAACAGAAGACGGCACGAAGGCTGAGCAGTCTGGCCAACTGAAGAACTTGGGACCAAACGACGACGGCGAATCAGTGACAGGCAGCTTCACCTACGTAGCACCAGATGGCGTCACGTACTCTGTAACTTACATTGCAGACGAAAATGGCTTCCAACCCCAGGGAACGCATCTGCATCAAATTTCAGAAGCAATCGCTCGCTCGATAGAGTACAATAAGGCTCATCCAGAGGAAGAAAAGAACCGTAAATGAGCTGCCTATGGACTGTGCCTGTTGACATTCTACATAAAACTCAAGCGTTGTTCACATTCTCAAGGTCCGAAAGACTTGAAAAATTTATGCCCATGGAAAGTTAAATTACATTTTAATCTGCGGAATATTAGAAAAACTTAAATATCCATCAATTTTATTTTCAAGGCTGTCCGCATAGCCAAAGTGACTTCAAAAACCTGTCAGTACAACACAATATAATGAAGGAAGAATAACATGGCCTGTATGAAGAAGTCTAAACTGCTGAGCCCCTCACAGAAGCGCCTAGTTCCAGAGCAATAAATTTTTCCATTGAATCATGCTGTAAATTTGTCACAGACATATAAGATTCATTATGAAAAAGTATACCTTGTTTTTCTTACAAGCGTCATTCCACAAACCATAGCAGAATATTATTTAAACCTATACACACTTCCTTTATTCCATGTCATTAATGTTTCAGAATTATCAACTTAACTGGCACAAACTACAGTGGGTCTTTTTACTAAAGAAGCTACTCTACTTGCGGTACAAAGCTCATAATAATATAAAATTCATATAACTTGAAACTTAGAGAGACGGCAGTTCATGTTCCCTCACTGATCGTAAGAAATACCAAAGAAATACAGACCACCAGTGTCAGTGCTGCTAAGCAAACATCTCGCGGGTAGAATGGAAAGGGTTCATTTAAATGGCGTTAATATGCTTCCATATATCCATGGGAAGATCGTATTCAGCTAAAGCCTATGTCTCTCATGTTAAAGACATGCATCAAAACATTGCTTAGTGAGAACCGACTGTCCAAATGTAACTGCTTTACCAGCTGTCAGCAGAATGTAACACAAATTAAGCACAACGAAGTCAACTAATTAACAAAAACAAAATTTAGAACACGAAATTATCAAGGTTTCTGGGTTAAGTTGTTATGCTCTGTTGTTTATTAAATATCTCTCAAAGTTTCGAAAGAATATACTGTCTCATTATGCAAAGATTAGCAGTTCAAGAAGATTCGTGCTAATTAGAAGCGTAGGAAACTATAGAGAGTGTCTTTTGTCGCCGTACTGATTACAGGCAGATTTTGCAGTACATTCGGTCGCTATGCAACAAAGACTTCGTCCGCTCTAGGGCTAGGAGTCCAGGTGGCGTGTCTTGAGCCTTCAGCCGCAACGGCGTGACAAAATCAAGCCTCGCACTTCAGACTTATTGCTTAACCTTTAGACGCCTAATGTCAACTATAGTGGTCGTACCGCACCGCTAACCTCTAAAGTTGCATTTTATATATTTATTCAACAAATATAGGTAATGAATATTTTAAACATGGTATATA
>Ga0123354_10022061_pt1 | contig 10038 bp, 7 predicted proteins | sample TergutLab28metaG_2_FD_97872 | JGI IMG/M metagenome (GOLD analysis project Ga0123354, IMG submission 97872) | Labiotermes labralis P4 segment gut microbial communities from Petit-Saut dam, French Guiana - Lab288 P4 | ecosystem: Host-associated > Arthropoda: Insects > Digestive system > Gut ...
ATCGATTTGTACCCTGATATTAATCCTCCGTATGTCGTTGTTTATACCTCGTACACCGGGGCGGGACCCGAGGAAGTGGAACAAAGTATAACCAAAATTTTGGAGTCCGTACTGGCCGGTGTTTCCAGCCTTGAAAAAATGACATCCACTTCGTCCAAAGAGACCAGCATGGTAATCATGCAGTTTACCTATGGTACGAATCTGATTGATGCCTCGAACTCCATCAGGGATGCCATTGGGCGGATCCAGAAATATCTGCCCACCGGTGTTGATATGCCGGTAATATTCAGATTTGATCCTTCAATGATGCCTATCATGAACCTGACCGTAACAGGAAACCGTTCAACAGAAGAATTGCGGGATATAGCCGACAATACTATTATCCCGCTTTTGACACAGTCGCCGGGGGTCGCCACAGCCTCGTCGAGCGGCGGCCGGACAAAATGCATCAGGGTTGAATTTGACCAGAACCGGCTTGAAGCCTACGGCATAAATGTAAGTCAGATAAAGGGAATACTGGCCGCGCAGAATGTGGAGACCTCCGCCGGAACCATCCAGGAGAACAGCCTTAACTACATTGTCACCACCAAAGGCCAGTTCACCAGCCTGGATCAGATGCGCAATACTGTAATCGCCTACATAGGAGGCGGTTATGTTAACGGGCAGATACAGCAGCCCATACGAATATACCTCCGGGATGTTGCGGACGTTATAGACGACTACTACGATGCAACCAGTGAAGTTTTTGTGAACGGCGCGCCGGTAGTCATGATGAGTGTTCAGAGGCAGAGCGGTACCAACGCGGTACAGGTTGCCAAAGATCTCCGGAAAAAGATTGCATCATTGTCTGATACCCTGCCGCCCGATATCAAAGTTACGGAGCTTAACAACTCGACAGATCAAATACAGAGATCGCTCAATGAGGTTACAAATACCGCCTACACCGGAGCCATTCTGGCAATCATCGTACTTTTTATCTTCCTCCGTTCCCTCAAACCAACATTGATAATGGGCATCAGCATCCCGGTATCGATCATTGTCACCATAATGTTTATGTACTTTGCCAAGCAAACCATGAACCTTATGACCATGGCAGGGCTAGTTTTGGGAATAGGGATGATGGTAGATGATTCCGTTGTAGTCCTGGAAAACATCTACCATTACCGGGAAAAAGGCGCAAAACTGACCACCGCGGCGATAATCGGCACCCAGGAAATGCTTGTCGCGGTTTTGTCATCTACACTGACTGTTATCTGCGTTTTTGCCCCATTAATTGCGTTTCAGGGCATGCTTGAAATAGCCGGGGAAATGTTCGCCGGACTCGCCTTTACGGTTGTAATCTCCCTGACAATTTCACTTCTTTCAGCTTTCTTTCTTGTACCGGCGCTTGCAAGCCATTATTTGCCGTTGGTCACCCGGAAACAAAAGCCGTTAAAAGGAGTATTGAAATCGGTAGACGATGTTTTTGCCCGTTTCTTTGAGGGAATGAACAGCGGTTATAAAAAAATCACCAACTGGATACTGGTGCATAAAGCGATTGTAATAACTGTTATCCTTGTGCTGTTTGTGGGCTCTATCATGCTGGTTCCCAAAATAGGCTATATATTTATGCCGGTACAGGAAGCGGATAATATAACCGTTAACGTTACCTGCCCAATGGGTACTCCTCTGGAAGAAACCCAGGCGACACTGCTGCGGCTTCAGGCTATTGCGCAGGATAAACTAAAAGGCGCTTATGTTAATTTGGTGACAAACGCGGGTACTTCCGGCGGTATGGCCGGCCGTATGGGCGGCTCAAACAGCAACACGGGCAGCCTGCGGATTTCCCTCCCCAAGAACTATAAAGACAGGCCAATGAACAATGACCAGATCAAAACGGCGCTGCGGCCTTCCTTCAGCCAATTCCCCGGAACAATTATTACCTTCGGTTCCAGCTACGGCGCGATGGGCATGGGCAGTCCTGTGGACATCGTGGTTCGTACCAATGATCTGGTGAAAGGCAAAAGCATTGCCGACAGGATCGCTGCCCTTCTCCGGGCACAGGTGCCGGATGTAACCGAACCGACAGTGAGTCTGAATGACGGCCTCCCTCAAGTTGAGCTGGTTCTTGACCGGGAGAAAATGTACTCTCTTGGACTTGACACCTATACCGTGGGTAACGAGATACAGGCTGCGGTTAATGGCGTTGTCGCGACCCAATATCAGGAAAACGGAGAGAATTACGATGTGCTTCTCATCTACCGGAAAGAAGATCGGATGACCCGGCTTGACCTTGATCATATTTTCGTTACCAGCCAGCTTGCGGGCCGTATTCCGATTTCAAGCTTTGTTTCGTATAATCTGGGAACCGGACCCCTCTCCATCAGCCGGGAGAACCAGTCCCGTGTAATCCATGTTACCGCCGATGCGCGTCCGGGCGCCAAACTTAATACTCTGCAAACCAGAATACAGACTCTTGTTTCCGCGAATATTGCAATTGATAATGATGTTGTTATTACCTACGAGGGCGATAACGAACAGATGATGACAATGATAACCCGTTTTATACTGATTGTTGCTGTCGCAATCTTCCTGGTATTCGGGGTTATGGCGGCGCTTTTTGAATCTTTCCGCGATCCCTTTATCATTATCTTTTGTCTGCCCCTTTCATTCATCGGGATTATTGCCATTCACCTGATAACCGGCCATATATTCAACATGCTCACCGCGGTCGGGCTGCTGGTGCTAATCGGCGTTATAGTAAAGAACGGCATTATAATGGTGGATTACGCGAACTTGCTCCGTAAACGGGGACTCTCCCTGCACGATGCAATCGTTGAAGCCGCCGGGAACAGGTTGCGGCCTATTCTGATGACCACCCTTACCTCAGTTCTGGCGCTTGCGCCTATGGCATTTGCCCCCGGCGAAGGAGCTGAATTTACCGGGCCTATCGGAGAAACGGTTTTCGGAGGCCTTACCTTCGGAACCCTGATGACCCTGTTCCTCATGCCCGCGATTTATTACATTATTAACCAGGGGTCAGACAGACGGCAGGCAAGAGCTATAGCCAGGCGTGAACGCATCGCTATGGGGCTTAGCCGGAAAGACTATGATATGCTGATTAAAAAGCAGGCTGCTGCCGGCACTGACAAAGAAATTTCTGGTAATGCTCCTGTCCAATCCCTTTCTGAGGAGGCAAATATATGATGCGCCTGGAATTAATCGCCAACCATTCGGTGGAAGAAAATGTCCTTGACGCCCTGAAAGCCGAAGGGGTAGGCAAGTATTACACGAAATACCCGAATATTATCGGCGTCGGTTCTTCCGGCCCCCGCATGGCGGATGCTGTCTGGCCGGAAGAAAACTTTGTAATGGTCTTCTGGTGCGAGGAAGATGAAGCCCGCGGAATAGAACGCGCGACAGCAACGGTAAAAAAAGAATTCCCCACAGAGGGGGTAAAACTTTTCGGGCTGCCGGATAAACAGTGATTTACAGCCCCGTCATTAACGGATAGAACAAAAGTCGTGCGAAATCCGGCTTTCGCACGACTGGCCGGGGCAACCCTGAAAAGCAACTCCGGAGGATCAGCCGCCGGAGTTGCTGCCCGCCGGTACGTGACACTAAAAAGTATATCCGAATGCGATTCGCGCATTCAATTCGTTTAAATGAGATTCCCTCATTGTGTAATCTCTGTAGTCCCCTATGAAAAAATTACCGATTGTCCTGAGGCCATACATCGTGTAATCCAGCCAGGTATATGACCGGTGATCCGGTGAATTCCCTTCAAACAAAACGAGGGTTGATCTTCCAAGAGTCCCGCCTATGGTAAGGGTAAGGCCGTTTTTGAAAATTATCTGATATCCGCATTGGGCAACCAGCCCGAGTCTGAAGTAATTTTCTCTGGCTGCCTGTTCACCGTATATGTCAATGTTGTTATACGACAATCCGAACAATGCGTTTATTCCCACAAAGAATCCGCGGGGACCGGTCCTGTGCGGGAATATTTTTATTCCCGGATCAAATCCAAAGTTGCTTGTTATGGTATTATTTTGATCCCAATGCTGCCGGTAAAATGTAAAATACGGCTGCATGGTTATTGATATTAATGAGCCCAGCGGCATTTGCAAATCAAAATTGAAATTGATATAGCCATTTTTATTTTCGTTGTTATACGCCATTGCATAATTTTTTATATTTTCGGGAATATAAAAACACTGCTGTACGGTAAAATTATCACCGGCAGGTAAAAACCGTATAAGGCCAAAAAAAATGGCAATGCCAAGTATTTTTCTCTTATTCATATATCAATTATATAAGGGGTTTTCGATTTAGCGCAAGAAAAAATGCATCGCCGGAATTTTTCGTTTTGGAGCTTAAAATCCCAGTCTGCTTAAATCCTCAGCTATTTCCAGATAAATATCGGGAATTATCCCGCCGCGTATCTTCTTACCGCCGTAACCGATAATCTGTTCATGTGAAACGCTGCCTGGTACCCGGATTACATGCGGTCCCCATTGCGCGGATTCATCGCTGACAAGGCCGTCATTATCCAGGCCCTTGCTTTTTAAATACCTGTTGCCGGTAGCCAAATAAGGATCATCGCCGGGTTTGGCCATTACTGTATAAATGCTTTGATAAAAGACATTGTGATCCGGAGTGATATATTCCGAAAACTCCCTCATGTTTTCTACGGTTAGTTCAGCATTAACTTCATATATGTTTGGATGTTCATCCCCGTATAATTTTCCGATTGATTCCAGTCTCTTTCGTATGGACTTCCGATGGATAATTTTGGAATTAAAGAACAGATCCGCAATTTCGGAACCGTAATGCGGGGTATCTATTGTGGTCAGGCTTGCGACTTTATCACCGTAATTATACCGCCATATCATATAACGCGAGTCTATTCCGCCCTTGGAATGTGCTATTATGTTCACTTTCCCGCAATGCGTTTCATCCAGTATTTTATCGATAGTTGCTTTCAATATATCGGAGTTCGTCTCAATAGTACCCCATGCGTCTGTATTTCCATAATACACTTCCAGTCCATGGCGCTGTAATATGCCGGGAATTCCGTCCCATGACTTTTTGTGCGGTCCGCGGTCGTGTCTGCCAATTCCATGTACCATGATTATGGGATATTTCAGATCGATACGATCCGGTATGGGTTCCCCGGATATATCAGCAGATGACGCGCAGGCGGCTGACAGAAGTAAAATGCCGAATATCAAGAGCGGGATTTTTTTGTTTTTCATTTTTGCACCTGCATCACACGGCATTGAGCCGTTTTTAAAAATACCAGATGAATCCAAAGAAAACAATAGGGAAACATCTGAATCTGCCGCTTGACAATGACAAACTGGTTGATTAAACTGGTTGATAGCATATGTTTGTGGAGGCATTGAATGGCACAGCAAATAGGAGCTTTTGAAGCAAAAACCCATTTTTCACAGATTATCGATAAAGCTGAACAGGGCGAGGATTTTGTCGTTACCAAAAGGGGAAAACCTGTGGCAAAAATTATCCCGTTCAGGCAGGATCAAAAGATGACATTTCAGGAAGCGGTTGAGCAACTGAAAGAAATGAGGAAACTTTATCGCGGTAAACAAGGTTCGTTTAATATCCGCGAAGCTATTGAGGAAGGGCGCAGATGAAGGTTTTTGTTTTTGATGCTTCTTTTGTCGGCGCTTTGATTATTCCCGATGAAAAAAATCCAGTGGTAGACAGAATGTATGCCAAAATAGGGAATGATGATGAAAGATACTCACCGCATTTACTTTGGTATGAAATAGCAAATATTTTTAATAATCTGATCAAGCGCCGCCGTTATACTTATGCTGAAGTTATGGATTTTTTTCCCTGTCTGGCAGCTTTTAATTTGATTGATGATTCCAAAACAGGAATCGAATACTCTAAAAAGCTCCTTCATTTGTGCAATGATTATCAGCTCAGCTCTTACGATGCGTCTTATCTGGAGCTGGCTGAACGTAAAAGCGCTGTCCTCTGCACTTTGGATGAAAGTTTGAGGGCCGCCGCTGTGAAATATGGTGTTGCAGTCATAAAATGAGGTATTTGCCCCATTCTTGATTCTAATGCCACAATCATTGTATGATTAATCTGCCCCTCGCCAGGAACCATGCGAGCAGGCGCCGCCCAACCCCGCCAGATCCGGAAGGAAGCAACGGTAAGCGGATACCTGTGGCGCCGTGGCCTCCCTGGCGGGGGGCTCTTAATTTCAAAATAAGGAGTTAATATATGGAAAATAGCGCGGTGAAAGGGCGTCAAAATTCATTACGGCGCCGGTTTATTGTTTTTTCCGTTATATTGTTTGTACTTATATTAATTGGTTCAGGCGCGGTTTTTATTTTTTCCATGCAGCATATTGTACAGGAAGTCACGAGCCTGGAACTGGTGCAGGATACTGAAATTGAAAAGATAAAACTGGAAGCGTCGGTAAACGGCGAGATTGCCATTGCCCTGAAGATGGCTGATTCGCCGATAATAATACAGCACTTTCTGAATCCGGGGGACGCCGGATTGCGTAAAATCGCTTTTGCGGAAATTGAAGGATACCGGAAAGCTTTTAAAAGCAATACGGTTTTCTGGGCCAGCGATAAAGATAAGGAATTTTATTTTTCCGAGGATAATCATTACACAATTGATCCCGATGATCCGAACAATTATTGGTACAAGATGACCCTGTACCAGACTGACAGGTACAATTTCAATATCAACTACAATGCCGAAATAAAAAAAATCATGCTCTGGATCAATGCTCCGGTTTTTGATGCCAATAACACTCCAATTGGTCTGGTCGGAACAGGTATCGATCTTACGGAATTCGTCAATACCGTATACCAGAACAATACGAACGGCAATGTTTTATATTTCTTTAACAATAACGGAGAAATAACCGGCGCCCGTGACGCTGACCTTATTACGAACAAGGTTACCTTAAGCGGAAAACTCGGCAAGATTGGCGATGATATTCTTGCAAGGGCGCGGAACCTTGCTTCCGACGGCAGCCAATATTTCAGAGCGCCGGAAGGAATTGTGGCCATTTGTTCGGTGCCGGGCTTGAACTGGTATATTACCGAGATTACTCCGTTTGGCATCTCAAATGTTCTGGGCAGCAGCATGACAGTGTTATTCCTTTCAATGATAGCAATAATTGCCGCCATCTTTATTATTTTCAATATCTTTATCTCCGGGATGCTCAAGCCCATGAATTATATGGTTGATACGTTGAATCAAATTTCTGTGGATTGGGATATGACCCGCCGGCTTAAACTTCAGCGCAGCGACGAGATTGGCAGACTGGGAGAATTTTTCAACCTGACCTTTGAAAAAATGAGGGAGCTTCTTGTCGGGATAAAAGAAAAAACAATAGCCCTTTCAAAAACCGGCGATAAACTGACTTCCTATATGGATGAGACCAGAACTGATATTGACGGGATCAGTTCCAATATAAATACAATGAGGGGGCAGGTGCTTACCCAGGCGGATAAGGTGAATACCACTGCCGATTCCATGGGTCGCATCATTGAGGGATTGGATAAACTGAATGGACACATAACAGTTCAGGCGGAAAGTGTGGCGCAGTCATCATCCGCAATTGAGGAAATGCTCGCGAATATTCAATCGGTTACCCAAACTCTGGTAAAGAATACCCAGAACATCCATCTGTTGACGGAATCTTCCGAAGCCGGCCGCACCGATTTGCAGAAAGTGTCGGTTGATATTCAGGAAATCGCGAAAGAGTCCGAAGGGCTTCTGCAGATTAACTCGGTAATGCAGAATATCTCCAGCCAGACGAATCTGCTTGCCATGAACGCGGCAATCGAGGCGGCTCATGCCGGGGAATCCGGCAGGGGTTTTGCCGTTGTGGCAGATGAGATCAGGAAACTCGCGGAAAATTCAAGCGGACAGTCCAAGACCATAAGCGCGGTACTTAAGAAAATCAAAGCCTCAATTGACCAGATTACCAAATCGACCGGTATTGTGCTGGATCGTTTTCAGGCTATTGAAAATGAAGTGCAGACGGTATCGGAGCAGGAAACACAGATCCGGAATGCCATGCAGGAGCAGGGCGAGGGCAGCCGCCAGATACTGGAAGCAATCTCCCGGCTGAATTCTGTTACCGGTCAGGTTCGCAATGCATCGGCTGACATGACATCGGAAAGCAAAGACGTAATGAGGCAGAGCGACGCGCTGAAAATAATCACTACCGAAGTTTCCGGCAGCATGGACGGAATGACACATAACGCGGGTGAAATTTCTGACATTATCAACAGAGTGCAGGATATCAGCGCCGAGAATCAGCAGAATATCGGCGCCCTGGGCGGAGATATAACGCGCTTTAAGGTTGAATGATACCACAGCTTATACGTACGCATCATTCAGGAATGGCGCCGGAAGTGGCTGGTTTTTTATCAGGTCGTTGTATATACTGGCTTCATGTCTGATTCCAAAACTCAAGCGTATGAAGTAACCGCGACAAAGCGGCGGCCTAAAACATTCGATGAACTGGCCGGGCAGGAATTTGTGGTATCTACCCTGAAGAACTCGCTGGAAAGCGGCAAAATTGCCCATGCCTACCTGTTTTCAGGGCCCCGGGGCTGCGGGAAAACCAGCGCCGCCCGTATTTTGGCGCGTTCACTCAACTGCGAAAAAGCAAATAAGGCGGGGTATACGGGGAACCCCTGCGGGGAATGTGACAATTGCAGGGCAATAAGCCAGGGCGCCAGTGTTGATGTTCTTGAAATAGATGGAGCGTCAAATACCGGCATAAATGATGTCAAGAGAATCCAGGAAGAGATTCTTTTTCCTCCGCAAACCGGGCCATATAAAGTATATATTATTGATGAAGTACATATGCTTTCCAACAGCGCTTTTAACGCGCTGTTAAAAACCATTGAGGAACCGCCCCCGTATATTATATTTATTTTCGCTACCACAGAATTGCACAAAGTTCCGGCAACGATAAAAAGCCGCTGTCAGCAGTTTAATTTCAGGCTTATCCCCATCGAAACAATTCAGGAAATACTTAAAAGAGTGTGTGCGGAGTCGGGAATAAAATACGAGGATGGCGCGCTGTTCTGGATAGCCAGGGAATCCACCGGCAGCCTGCGTGATGCGTATACCTTGTTTGATCAGGTAGTATCTTTTTCGGATGGGTTTATTCGGGAAGATGTAATCCGGGAGAAGTTGGGCCTTGTGGGGATTGAGAATCTCAATATTCTGGCCGAAGCCTGCGCAGCAAACAATGTCCAAAAGGCCTTTGCGGTAGTGGATGAAGTCACCGGTTCCGGTATAGCCATTGAGCAGTTTATCATCGATCTTGCCGGGTATTACCGGAGCTTGCTGCTTCTGAAAAACGGAATAACAAGGGAATCTCTGCTCGGCTACCGGGTAAATCTCTTTTCGGAAAAAGTTCTGGGGCGATACGACAATATACGCTTTGAACATGCCCTGGAAATACTGCTTGACTGTTACCGCAATATCCGGTACTCGGTATCTCCGCGGTTTGAACTGGAGGCAGCGGTATCAAAACTTACCTGGCTTTCAGAATGGGCGCCTCCGCCCGAACTTGCTGCCGCTATAAAATCGGCGCGTACCATACTGACAGGACAGGGAATTTCCGGTACTGTCATTTCGCCTGACAAGAATACCCCGCCGCGGAATGCGGCTGAGAGTCCTGCGGTCGCCGCAGCTCCGGCTACGGGAACATCATCCGCATCGGCATATCCCGGGAAAGGAACCCGCTCGCTTACCGATGATTTTAAGCGGGTAATTGCAGCCAGATCGGGCGCCGGAAATGCCGCTGATACGGCGCAGGCTGACAACGATAATGCCGATGATATTCCGGTATGGAGCAACATTGCGCATGCCAATACGGACGCCGAAGGAAAAGCCAACAGCGGTTCGCCGGGTGATTCCCCGGATGGCGTGTCAGCCGAATCTCCGGTGGACAAAATTCTCAGGATCATTCCCGGTACAGAAGTTTCGTCTGAATTGCCGGTACAAGGGAGCGGATTATGAATATAAATCCTTTTGATA
>Ga0123354_10022065_pt1 | contig 10037 bp, 10 predicted proteins | sample TergutLab28metaG_2_FD_97872 | JGI IMG/M metagenome (GOLD analysis project Ga0123354, IMG submission 97872) | Labiotermes labralis P4 segment gut microbial communities from Petit-Saut dam, French Guiana - Lab288 P4 | ecosystem: Host-associated > Arthropoda: Insects > Digestive system > Gut ...
ATTTAATGCTCAACATGTTTCGGATGTTAATACATCCATCCTCAGGAGCTTGCGACTTATTTGTTGAGTTATTTCATGGGTTGTATTGCTCTGGTTCGATGCGTGTTGGTGTTACGTTGTGGTAGTGCTTCAGCCTGCATCCGGATACCACACCACCCCAGCTAAACCACAACGTAACACCAACACACATCGTACCAGAGCAATACAACCCATGAAATAACTCAACAAATAAGACGCAAGCTGCTGAGGATGGATGTACTAACATCCGAAACATGCTGAGCATTAAATAATGAAATAATAAACAAGTGACATCAAGTTGGTCTCCCTTTATTCAACTATCAAGATGACGCACGGTCCAATAAACATAAGATTCACAATACATGGCATTTGAAACTCTCCTTCTGGCCAAGACAATGACACAAGAGACCTTCAAACAAAACACAGAAGCTGTTAGTCGATTTTACATTGGAGACATCAACGCAAGATTAAGACTGTAACACCAGAGCGGTCACGATTAATCTATCGGACATCCATAGTAGTGACCATACCTGGTGAGTGTACCAAAACACACACACACATATTTCTATATTGTTGTAGGAGATACACATGTAACATGAACAGGATTATTGTGTTTTGGCAGTAAAAGTGTCTATATTCCTGCGGAGGCTGACCATGAAATTCTTCCTCACGATTTCCAGTAACGACTGTCAGGAATCTACTGTGTCTTCTAACTTTAATTTACGACGTCATCAGTAATAGCAGGCTAGAGAAGCATTCGGCATTTTTCACGGTGATTATATCAAGAAATATTGTGGCCGACAGAACTGGGGAGAAATAGAAAAATGTTTTGGCTGACAGCTCTACGGTAGACAACATATTGGTAAACAAAGACGAGTATTTAATTATTATATGGAAATGGACATTCAAGATATGCAGACCTCACATTTAAAAGGGATCAAACTAGCTGAGATCGTAGGCCAGAAGTCAAATTTTCTTAATTGTTGATTCAATTTCAGGTTCATTCGAGATAAAAGTATATATTAGAACCTGGATGAGATATATAGATACAAACTGCTCAGTGAAATCAGTGTACGAATTACAGTCTCTGTCAGATTGATACCTGTAGACGGCTGAATGAAAATACAGCATAATGTTGTTATATATTTTTTTCAAATGAAGCCAAATAGGTGCACACTACTTCTCATTATATTTATTTCAACTTATCTACATGTTTCGGACTATGTGCCCATCATCAGGAGAACTTACTGTCTGGTCTGCTGCAGCACACCAGACACTCACCCATACAGAATGAAAAATACCAGTGTCGCATAGATACAGTAAGTTCTCCTGATGATGTGCACACAGTTGCCCGAAACATGTAGAGAAGTTGAAATAAATATAATGAGAAGTAGTGTGCACCTAGTTGGCTTCATTTGAAACAGATTATGCAGGGATGCACGGTCAAAAAACGCAAAATTTTGGGTCTCTACACGGTAAGTAACTGTAGATTTCTCAGTGAAAATACTGTACAAACTTTGTCTCTTAAAGATGAATAACTCTACACTGCTAAATAAACGCCCTATACAGTACAACGAATGTAGGCTGAAGCTGCAGAGATCATGTTATTTCTCAAAAACTTAGTCAAATCTTTCCTCTTAAAATTTATCTGCTTCAAATTGCTGCGCTCTTAATCTTCCAGGATACAGAATTTATCCCGGAAACAGATTTTGATCCAGATACGACGCATGCCATCTCCGCAATGTACCCCGACAGCAAACACAAAATTAGCGGCTTTTCATATTCTTAGTTTGCACTGCTATGACTTAACCCTACGTTTATCATATTCTTCCTACTGTGATACATTACCGTTCTCTTCTACTGACTGTTATCAAAACAAAAATGATAACCACTACCACCCTCAAAATTTTTAGGTTCCAAATAACCACCAAAATTTACGAATCCAATAGAGGACTATGTAATTAGGCAATAATGTTGTGGGATAAGAGTTCATTAACCCTGACGATGTTCAGCAATTACTCAACATCGGTCTACCCACACTTCAGTCAAAATCTTCCTGTGGAAAGCCGTACGACCGGGCGTTTCGTCATCACGACACGTATGTGAGTCAGCTGAAGGAAATCAGAAAAAAAGAGGCCCTCTACGTTTTTATACAGGTCAACAACACTGTCCGCCCAACTTCCGCCGCTATAGGGTCACGTGGCCTAATCTGTGACGTACAAAATTTGGTCCGTATATGTACAGAGGATCAAAAAGTGTCGTGGGGGGCAGAAAAGGGGCGGTGAGCCCCCGGAACACTGCGTAAGTGCCTTCAGAGGGCGGCGTCTTGTGATGTGTTTTGAAGGAATCAGAAGCTGCTTTCTTCTGCAAGGTATAACAAAAAACCGAAGATAAAAGTTTTGTGACAATCATCTAGTTGGCATGCAGACATTACGGTAGATTCGTCTGTTGTATGAAACACTTATGCACAATATTAAATATCCGATAATTCAGATATTGTAAAATACCGGATTTAAAAAGAGAATATTGTATTATTACCGATTTGTCTTTAAGGTGGTTGCAGATTGTTCTCTGCGAGGTATGAACTGTAGTTTTACGTAGTAGCCTCAAAAAGTTCCCGGAATTCGCTGGTATAATTTACAGGAATTGTTTCATGAGGGAAATCTCTGTCTCACAAATTGGCAATGATAACCTTCGTCGCCTTAGAGACGCGGTCAGAATAAAACGCCCCCAAAAATGGAGATCCAACAGTTGCCGGCTCCTTCACGATAATGCTCCAGCACACCGGTCGCTTTTGTCAAAAATCTCTTACCAAAGGACAATGTGACAACTGCGCAGAATCCCACATTCTCTTCTGACCAGACTGCAGCTGATTTCTACCTGCTCCCTCGACTGAAATCAGCACTAAAGGGAGGGCGCCTTTGTGATGCTACTGACATAATTAAGAATGCGACGGAAGAGCTGAAAAGGCTTTCACAAAATGGCTTCCAGAAATATTTCCCAACCCAAATGTACAGTCACTGGTAGAAGTGTAGAGCTGCACAGGGGGGATACTTCGAAGGAAATGTAGCTTAAATATTTCTACTGTCTTGTATTTGTCAAAAAAAAATGTGATTTCGGGAACTGTTTCAACTACAACATATGTACAATTTACATAAACTTCGGTTTCCATATGCTTCATTTTGTACCGATAAAGTATCATATATATTTTCCCTGTAAGTGATGTGACCATCGCGTTAATAAGCTAATAGCCCACAATCAGTCTAATGCAGAACAATAGGTCAATATTGTACGGAAAGAAACGTGAAAATTCATGATACATAAAATACTACATGACATTAGCCAATATATGTCAATCAGAGTGACTGATTGCATCACGTAACTCATTCATGAATACAACAAAAAGCAACTATCCCAGAAAGAGCACATATCAGAACAAGTGGTCATCACCACATGCGGCAGCATAACCGGTTAATTAAACAGCCGCGGAAGCGATTTGTATTTCAAGGACATCATCCATAATTGCTAAACTTGCGCAACGGCAGGGCGCGTGTGACGAGGTTACACGGATTGCTGAGATGCGAGTGGGTAATGGGCTTGGCCTTCAAAATTGGTATGTGGAATCATGAAATCGCCATTTGTAAAGAGATTCGGATTTGGGGAAATCCAAATTCGGAGGGCATTTAATCTCGAATTTTAAGCAAGGAAAAGAAAAAAAATGACTCGTAAATATATGCTTTATCTTTATCTTATAACAATAGAACAAGGTATTTTACTGGATAGTCATGTGGAGAATCGGTGACTAACGAGGCCAGCAATTAATTTCGCTCGCTCTGCAGTACAGAATTGATAACGATGCTTTCTTACATTTGATATCACCAATGAACTGAAAATAAAATTTCTAAATCAAGCAGCTGGCGGACTCTATGACTATAAAATTCCTAAGAATTCCCATATCCTGGGATACAGCGCTGTGTAAGTGGATAATCAAACTCCGACGTTTCGGGAGTCGGCGGATTCTAAGAGACCTATCGAAAATGGGAGATGTGAATACTAGTTTTGCCTGCAAACATCAGGATCTAACTGCAGGTTAACGTAGCGGAATTATATTAGAAGGAACCAACAGTCGGCTTCCCCCCATATCAAATTCCAAAAACTCATAAAATTCCAGCCCCCCCTCCCCCCAGGTTCACACATGATTTAGTTTACAAATTCAGAAGGCGAAGTCAGTAGAAAAATGATTGAAAGATATGACCATAGAATGTGTTTTGTAAATTCGACAACCAACCAAGTAAATAGAACAAGCAGAGTCAAAATACGTGCTTCCCTAATACGCAATTAAAAATGTTTCTCTTACAGTAGACACTAAAACAGTGTCGGTGTGTCAGTGACACTTATAACCTGATGATATTCTGTTGAAATACAGATACGCTTCGGGCAAGACATGACTGAAAGCTGATTTGGTATTTAGACGCATCGTGTGACCGATCGGGGGGGATGGAAAATTTGTAATGCCTTTTAGAGCCTCTCATGAGCACTAATTACTTAATTCAGCCAATATAAATTGCCACGTCTTCATTTATAAGAAAAAGTTTTAGTTGTCCGTCGAAAAGGACTCTATTCTGTTATCATTCCCCTTCTAATGTAACGAATAACGCACGCCTGAACACGAAGCAGTTTCGTTAGGTTGGAAAATAAGTGTAAAGTTGTATCGGCGCAAGCCATAAAGGCATATTTGGGGCGTGAAGGTATCGGTCCACTTATTATTCACCTACACCTTGACTCTTACCCATTATCATGACAAAATGAAGTTGTGTTCTGTGGATAGGTGCAAAGTTGCCGTTATTCTTAATGAAAAATCGCAAAATGAAAGCGTATTGGGGAGTGGAGTTAAACCCCCGTACGTTATTAACCACGGCCCTAGACAGAGTTAGTGTTCAGAGTCACAAAATGGCGTCTAACTCTCGAAACACGAGACACCGGTACACATTTTCACATGGCACGTAACGTGCACCGGCCCCCGGTTGGACACTGTATCTTCCCTGTGTCAGGAATCGATGCCAGTACCACAGCTGTCGAGTCTGCATGGTAGTCACTGCACGAACCAAGCGGTCTTGTCACTGAATTATGTGACGACAGCTGTAATTAACGCCACCTTCTTTAATTTAAATCTCAGTGCAGTTCACGTGGTAGGTCGATTAGGTATTATACGATCAAGGTCAGTTCAAGCAGGAAATTCACACGGGTTAGAAATCAAGCTGAGAAGCTGATGTGTTGAACCTGTCCATAATACTGGAAAGCCCTGCCCACCGCATTCTACAGGGACGTGCAGAATCTGATTCTTGTTTTTTTGTTGTTCAGTACTATGCTAGTTGGCTTGTTAATGGTGCCAATAACAGGTTTGTAGAAGACTTACATTTCGTTTAATGTTAAGTGTCGGTATCTCAGTTATACAGCACGCCATAGAGGTCACTTCGATCGTTATGCTCAAGTTCTGAGGAATTACTAATCTGTTAATGAATCGGGGTATAAAATATGTAGAATGTGTAGTGGACATAAAGGACATTAATGTTAACAATTTCTGTATCACTCCATTGCCCATTTCTGCTGGTGACGGCTCTAAATACAACAGTTTCTTCCCAGAACGTGACCACGATTTCGGTCAAACAGACTTTCAGGACATTGTATATAGCCGAGAGAGAAGAATTAATAATCTTCATGTTTGTACCTGCATCAATGGCGATTAAAACAATTTATTATCCAACAGATGCACAAATATATAATTCGTGGATACAGTTAGAATTATTATAAAATATTTAAAATTGCTCCAATATGTTTCGGATCACAACGGATCCATCATCAGTCTAGAGAGTGCCTCTCTAGACGGTGCAGTACACACACAGTGCCTCTCTAGACTGTGCAGTTCACACACACAGTGCCTCTAGACTGTGCAGTACACACACGCACCTCTCTAGACTGTGCAGTACACACAGGCACCTCTCTAGACTGTGCAGTACACACACACGCACCTCTCTAGACTGTTCAGTACACACACGCACCTCTCTAGACTGTGCAGTACACACACACAGTGCCTCTCTACACTGTGCAATACACACACACAGTGCCTCTCTACACTGTGCAGTACACACACACACAGTGCCTCTCTACACTGTGCAGTACACACACGCACCTCTCTACACTGTGCAGTACACACACACAGTGCCTCTCTACACTGTACAGTACACACACACGCACCTCTCTAGACTGTGCAGTACACACACACGCACCTCTCACTGTGCAGTACACACACACGCACCTCTCTAGACTGTGCAGTACACACACACGCACCTCTCTAGACTGTGCAGTACACACACGCACCTCTCTAGACTGTACAGTACACACACAAGCACCTCGCTAGACTGTGCAGTACACACACACGCACCTCGCTAGACTGTGCAGTACACACACACACGCACCTCTCTAGACTGTGCAGTACACACACACGCACCTCTCACTGTGCAGTACACACACGCACCTGTCTAGACTGTGCAGTAGACACACACGCACCTCTCTAGACTGCTAGACTGTACAGTACACACACGCACCTCTCTAGACTGTACAGTACACACACACGCACCTCGCTAGACTGTGCAGTACACACACACGCACCTCGCTAGACTGTGCAGTACACACACGCACCACGGGCAAATATTCTGACACAACACCGGATACGTCCATATCAACGGACACGATTGAACCATTACTGTAATTTTAGCCAAGCACTGTATAGAGCTCCCTGATGATGGATCCCTTGTGATCCGAAACATGTTGGAGCAATTTTGAATATTTTGTAATAATCTCAATTTTATCTACGAATTATATATTTGTGCATCCGTTGGATAACAAAGTGTTTTAGAAGAATGGTTTACATTGAATTGATAACGATGTGGAAGAGAGCGGTACTGGGGAGGTGGTATAGAGAATAAGCAACGTGCTGGACCGAGGGTTCAAGTCCCAGCACAAGTATGGATTATCTCTGCTCCAAAACCGCCCACATCTGCTCTTAGGCCCACGCAGTCGCCTATTAATTGGGTATAGACGTTCTTTCCTGGGGGTAAAGTAGGCTGGGCGTGGGACTCACTACGCTTCTCCATTTAGAGGAGATTAGGAATGAGTGGAGCTATACCGCCACTCCCCCTATATGCCTTCATGGTGTGGGCAGCGACGGCAACTTTACTTTCTTTTTGTCCAAGGAAATGAATGAAAAGAATGAAGAGAGACGCGGACATGTTCTGTAAAGATGGGCGATCGTCTGGCAAGTTTGCCACGAGTATTGGAAGAAAGTGATTATGTACTGTGGAGCTGTATAACAATACTGTAACGTTAAAAGAAGAACAGCTGGAACCAGTGTTCCTTATACACACTTCCACAGACATAATTAAGAACGGAGGTTATGTAAGGTTAGGTTAGGTTAGGTTAGGTTAGGTTAGGTTAGATTAGGTTAGGTTACAGTACGTTGAAACAGGCTAGGTTAGGTTAGGTTTGGGTAGGTTAGGTTAGGTTAAATTAGGTTAGGTTACAGTACGTTGACATAGGTTAGGTTAGGTTAGATTAGGTTAGGTTTGGGTAGGTTAGGTTAGGTTAGGTTAAATTAGGTTAGGTTAGATTAGGTTAGGTTACAGTACGTTGACATAGGTTAGGTTAGGTTAGGTTTGGGTAGGTTAGGTTAGGTTATGTTATGTTAGGTTAGGTTACAGTACATTGAAATAGGTTAGGTTAGGATTGGGTAGGTTAGGTTAGGTTAGGCTAGGTTAGGTTAGGTTAGCTTACATTAGGTTAGGTTAGGTTAGGTTAGGTTACAGTACGTTGAAACAAGTCTGAACAAAATGCGTTAACTCAAATTTATAAAACTTGTATCTGCACCGAAATTGAGTCACCTTTCCATTTTAAAATAAATTTTGTACTTATAAAATCTGTGTTTTTGTACAAATAATGAAGGCATTCTTATCAAACCCATGTAGCTCTCAATTCCAGTCCCCGTGGGCCATCCAAAAAGAAATACACACATTAATTTTCAGAACTAATAGTGTAACGGGACCGCAGTGACACAGTGTTTAAGGTGCTGTGCTGCAAATAGGAAGGTCCCTGGTTCGATCCCAGATGGTGTCATTGGAATTTTTCATTGGTATACAATTCTTCCGATCGCACTATGGCCCTGGGGTCGACTCAGCCTCTACCATAAATGAGTACCAGGCGCATTTCCTGGGGGTAAAGGCGGCACGTGCGTAAAGCTGACAACCTTACCACCATCCTGCGCCGTTGTCATGTAATCTAGGAACCTTAACTTTCTGGAACTCTCTGGGCCACTCCAGGCCTGTAACGGGATTGATTTACCTTTACCTTTACTAACAGTGTAATTTTCATCGTCAAGATTTCACTACATGGTGCCTTCAGTATAATACTCCGGTTTCAGAGGCGCCGGGACTTAAATTCCTACTCTAGCCGAGAATGAAGGTGCTCGCGTTTATAACTAATTCCTATAAAGGCCTATTACAGGCCCTGAGTGTTCCAGGTTTGAGGCCGGTAAGTTAGCCAGCCCTAACACCTGCCGCCTTCACCCCACAGGAAATATTCCTGGTACCCATTTCTGTTAGAGGCTGAGTCCACATCTGGGCCATGGTGTAGCTGGAGTGATTATGTCAATAAAAAATTCAAATGACCTCATCGGGATTCGAACCCGCGACCTTGCGTCTGTATCGCAGTGCCTCTACCAGTCGCACCACATCATATAATTTATCACGGAGACAGACAGACAGACAAGGCTGCTCTTTATTACCCACATTAACCAACATTTACATTCATGAATAAATAGTAAAATGGAACCATATTTACAGAACAGGCGTAACTTCATCAACCGGTACAAAAACAAACACACTACTTTTTGCAGACGCTCAGGTCATAATAGCTGATTCAGAGGACACTTTACAGAAAGCAATATTCGGGTAACAAAACGCGGCTAAACAGTTAGAATGGAAAATGGTCATGAAATTATCTACGAAAATAGAAGGATATTAAACAAAAACTAGCAAAATTTGTTCATCAAATACTGGGAAATTTAAACAACACTTTTGAACCAAATTTGGTCCGGAATTGTTCAATAATAAAAGTATATAATGCACTGTCTGTCCTCATCCTACATAGAAGCGAAATTTGGACCCTCAGACAAAAGGGTAAAAGATGACTGACATCAAACGTGAAAAAAAATTTTCAGAAAAACTGCCGGCTACTCCCTTCTTGACCACAAAAGGAAAGGAGAATTTTGGGAAGAGCTGATAATAGAACCAGTTGACGAGAGAAAAGGGAGATAAAATAAAGTCGACTACGACATGTAACAAGATGAACAGCAACAGGATGGCAAGAATTGTGGACCAAATGGACGAAGACGACTTGGAAGACATTTGAAGAAGAGACTATTAGACGAGGTCGAAACAGGTCTGGTAAGGTCTAACTGGTGACGGATGGTGATGGTGGTGATGATGACAGTAAACTTGCGACTACTACTACTACTACTACTACTAATGCTACTGCTGCTACTACTACTATTGCTGCTGCTTCTACTACTACTACTACTACTACTACTGCTGCTGCTACTACTACTACTGTTTCTACTACTACTACTACTACTGGTGTCGCTGCTGCTACTTCTTCTCCTCCTCCTCCTTCTTCTCCTTCTTAACGCCTTTCTCCCAGTCAGCTCTGTCTTCCCAGTTTGTAATTTTGCTTTTATCAATATCTGTTTGTACACAGCTCCACCATCTGTCTCTTGGTCGTCCTGTTGCCCGACTTCCCCTGAATATTATCACTAAATACCTGACTTACTTCTCTTGTACTCTCCATTCTGTTAACACAACCAATGCAATTCAACCGAAATGTTCTGACAAATGACAGTATGTCTAAATATACGAACAGCTGCACTAATTCTTTGTTATATCGCTTTGTGCAATTTTCGTTTGCTTTAA
>Ga0123354_10022067_pt1 | contig 10037 bp, 5 predicted proteins | sample TergutLab28metaG_2_FD_97872 | JGI IMG/M metagenome (GOLD analysis project Ga0123354, IMG submission 97872) | Labiotermes labralis P4 segment gut microbial communities from Petit-Saut dam, French Guiana - Lab288 P4 | ecosystem: Host-associated > Arthropoda: Insects > Digestive system > Gut ...
ATGGATGTATTAACATCCGAAACATGTTGAGCATTAAATAATGAAATAATAAAGCAAGTGACATCAAGTTGGTCTCTCTTTATTCAACTATCAAGATGATGCACGGTCCAATAAACATAAGACCCATAAGCCTGTTTCATAACAATTAGCTATACAATGTTACGAAAATAATTTTGGGTTGTGTCAGGAAGGACAGAGAAAATTCGGTCCTAAACAGAAATTTCTACATCATATAATTAAAATTGCCTGATGACGGAAGGAGACGTTTCGATTGTAGCAATGTTTAGATAGAATACGTGTTGAAAATTGGCTGTGAAATGTTAAGTAACTTACAAGGCTCTAAAATGGAATATGACTGCTGAATGGTGTCGCTGTTGAGAACAGAAAAAGGAATCCATTTAAAACTCGCTGTATAAAAATATGTATAGACTTGTCACTAATCATAAGTCCCTGACGAAGGGCCTACTTCATGGCACAAGAACTTGCTCCGTAACCTCTGATTAAACCGCAACACATAATTATGAGTCTATACAACTTACATGTTGATTGTCTCAACTTCTTTCCTGATTGTCAGATGCTGTGGCCTGCCTTTCTTAGCGAGTCGTGGTTTTCCTGGCGTCAGTAAAATCAATTTCAGGTCCATTTTCAGAAATAATTCTTTATTAATTTTCAAAGAACGAAGAATGGTAAATAACAGTACAGTCAGAATTTCGTTGTGAAAAAGGAAGATGAGGGAAATTCCTTGAAGACTGAGCAGTCGATGGGAGAATTATAAAAACATTATTGAAGAAATAGACGTCAGGCTATCGAATGGATTTAGCTGACTCAGAAGAGTGTATACTAGCGAGCTGTTGAGAAAACGGTGAAATGTCTGCAGTCTTCTCTAGAAATCCCCTGTTTGTGGAGTCACCCTCAGTTATAAAACATTTGAGTAACGAAAGATAAAATACATAAATCGGTGATGTTCTACATGCATATTTATTGATCTTCCCTAAAAGCAATTTTATCTTGTAATTATCGGAAAATGTCTTAAGAAAGCAGCTATAATAAAAATTGTAACCAATTTATCCGCTTTTAAATAACAGTATTTTTTTTTTGCCTGCGAGTAAAAGAGTAATGTGATTTCCAGAATTGTTGATTGGACACTCTTTGGTCGTGTAAGTAAAAGTATATTGACCGTTTAAGGCCCAAAAGCAACTGTATGTGCGAACTGACTGGACGTTTAAAAATGTGTCATTTAGTGTACAGGATCTTTATATGTTCTGACATTAAACACGGATCATCTTGCTGAACTTTAACGGTCTGGCCCAAACGGAGAGGTGCTTTTGCAAAACTGCGGAACATTTTGTACCTGAATGCCATGTAAATCATATTATTCGTTTAACGGAATGTGCTTATATTTGGGATGCTCAACTCGTAAAGAATTTTTACTATACATATATTTGAATCAGTGATGATTGGTTTTTCCGTTAAGCGCTCTTTTTATTGTGTGTAGAGAATAAAATCTGATTAGGATGAGGAATTCACATGTTCCGGAATTTACGGAACCTGTAGAACATACCTGAGCTGGTTACACAGAAAATCATGTTCATATTCGAGCAAACCTCAGCGTTAAGTTCTTTCATTACTACTTAAAAAAATTAAAAGTTTGCCCTTTAACTTGTAAAGAATTTTAATTTCTGTCTGACATTAACAGAATTTGAGCACAAATATCTGCGTTATATTCTTATATTCTTCCATTTAATCACTACTTTTTTCGTAAGGGAAATCCGCCTGCTCAATGGATGGACCATTAAGCTTCATGACGTGGGTCTTGCATTCACTGAATATCAAGATTATAGCCCCATAAAGTGAACCGCAGTCCTTTCCATTTATATAAAATTACTTTCCGGACGGGAGGGCAGCTGCCAGGCCTCATTAAAACGAATTAGAATGGCTGTGTTTCCTCAGTGGACTACTTGTAAGTGCAAATAAACACGGCGTATTTCCTGACGACACTTATTTCCATGTACAGCACACTGTACCCTGCTGTGTATCCATATATATTATTTGAACCCACAGCATTAATTTGTTCTCCAAGAATCGTTTTGTGTCACATCCACTGTACTGCTCTGGTAAATGGTCGTGTAAAGGATGTAAGTTGTATAATAAATGTGGACCAGTTTTACTTACGATGCAGTTACAGATGGCAACTTAAAGGCAGTATCGTAAAGTAACCTCTTGGCTTTCGAAATCTTTCATTCTTTGGAGCTGCGTCCGTTGTCCCGTTTTAAAAATGAAATGAAACAACTTTTGAGGGTATAATCTGTCCCTTGCTCATGTAAAATGTAGGGAAACTTAAGGCAGAGATATGCTAAATCCCTGAGCCTTTGTGCTAATAGAACTGGGCGTAGAAACGGACTGATGGAATGAAACACACAGACAAAGTTGGTGTTGCAGTGTGAAATCAGATTGATTTGAAGGGTTGCGTGTACAAAGCGTGCTGACTGCACGAGATTTTAGGGTATCACAGAGGTCTTGATGAATATTCAGGATTTTTGGCAAGACGAAAGCACTACGGACTTTAGAAACTTCGGCCTTTATTTACCTGTCGACACGGCGTCACTTTCCAAAAGACTTGACTCATCAGTGTTGTGCCTGCATTTTCTGAACCTTAAGCCAGTGCTCCGCAATAGGGTTTTAGGTCCTTGTTACCAATAAATAATGTCAAGGCTTGAATTTCATTAGGCTTCTGTGTCCTTCAGTAGCTGTCACAAAATACAATACACACTTTCAAGAACAGTATATATTTGTACAATAGTTAGGAGATAAAATTGTGCTTAAAACCAAGCATCATTCGTATATGAAACGAAAGTGTAATTTACTGAATTACTATGGTTTCATAACCAAAATAAGGCACATTTCAAATATTGTCTTCCAAATCACTGTCAAGTACGCAAATCCAAATGGCTTTGACACCAGTTAAGGGCCTCCATTGAGTTTTGGTATAAAGAAATTGACGTCTGCCGCTATAATAGTTTTGCATCGTTATTTTTGACAAGCACTGTGATATTCTTCTCTACTTTGTCTACTACTTTTCTCAGAATTCTTTCGGGCCAAAAAAAAGACAATTCTCTTAGCTAATTAGTCATAAAAATAAATAACTGAATTAATATGTTGCAAATTTAAATAAAGCCATAACAATTTTACTAAATGTATAGCATAAAGTAGGAGTTTTGGATCCTAATGCCACACAGCAAATCGCACCGTTGTTTAAGTTTCGGAGAAATTTACTGCTTCATTTGTTATGTTACACGTAAAACAATTTATGTGTTTTTAGTTCAAAAAACACTTTAAAACGTTGCTTATGTTTTCTGTTATTTTTTTTCCTAAATCAGTATAAGGTATTCTTATCACAAGTTGTCTGTGTACATATGGGTCACAGTACAGTACTAGGTACAATGACCCAAGAAGGATGGTCGAAGAAATGGCCTGTTTTGAAAGAACAGTGTCTGCATTCTGCCAGTACGGACGGGTGTTAAAGCGATGCTTGAATAAGGTAAATCTGAATAAAATATAGATTTAGCACTTACTCAACCTGCTTGGTCGTTGATGAGTCATAATAAATACATAAATAACAATAATAATATGATATAGCCTCTCATGTGTTTTCATGGAAGTAGGCTCAATCTTGGGGTAATCTGTGGGAAATACATCCCGCTCTCTGATCTGAAGTGCAAATGAACATGTGTGAAGTCAAATTGCTTCTCTGCCTTCCCAATTAACATAAAGGTGTTTACTCTTTTAGTTTATCATAGGATTTTCAGAGGAAGAACTGTTGACTTATCACGATGACTAGAAGGTATTTCAGAAAAGAGCGTAGTCTTTCCAGTTCTGATCCTGATATTATTGCTTTTTTGTAACTGAATAAATGAATGTCCGCCTACCTGAACCATTATGTTACAGAAAGAACGCACATGTATAAAACCAGGTACTAATACTTACACCTTCTCCCACCCAGTTAGGGTAAGAAGTACAGAGAACTGCGTGCCTGTTTATTGTAGGATCATCGTCACCCCAGGTGTAACTGTCCCGGTTTAAATCCTGTAATATCAGAATAATTCCGCAATATCCTTAATCCAAACGTCATGTATGTTTAATCACGAATTGTGACGTAAACTAAATTATGTCCTGTGATCAGAGATGTTTTGCTCTTTTACCTATCGCAAGAACAATTTAAAATATTGGCTGTTTGTTTCGTAGGGAGATGAAAGCTTTGGGTCTACAGCAATAGAAAATGTGTATATTTTAAGTTCAGGTTCTTTGTAACTTTTCATATTTCATTCGCCTAGATATTACTTTAGCGCAGCACAAACCCTTCTTCGGAATATTAATCCCCTCATACGGTTGCGAACACAGAATCAGGGCATTATACATTCATTTTTCACACCTCGTACAAAGAACAAATATAACTAAACCCGCTTCATACTCTACGTCAAAGGATGCTGTTCGTAAGAAACTTCATGTCACGTACTCCGCCCGCGGATTTAAAATGTGACCTGGAAGTATTAGAGAAATTCACAAATATGCGATTTTTTTAAAAATAGGCCAAAAAGTTTAAAAGTTACTTTCACAATTTTACATATAAGTATAGTCCTCGCCGTAATTGATTTTCCCAAACTAATGTAAAACAATTAGGAATCCTTGTGGTTAACGAACAGTGCTACATCGTCTGCATTGACTGTCCCTGTGTACACATGTGCACTGGTGTTGTTAAAAGGACACGCCTATAGAATCAATACAGTAGTAACTTCAGGAGACAAAGTATATTGAAGTAGCCAACTTACAAGGCTTATCTTCTAATTTAATTTGTCAAGATGAGACACTGTCACTCCGAGACTAAGCTACGTTGTTCCTCACGTTGTTCCTCAGATATTGCTACACTTCTGTGTATCTTATCCATTGGGTTACTTTCGCAACTAAACCTTATAAGCTTTAGCATGCTAATTACAACCTCCATGAAAGAACGTACTAATAGGAGCTCAGCTGGTCAGCAAATGACCTTCCTTCTATGGAACCCGAAGCTTCTGTACACTATTCACAAGGACCCTACACTGGTTATAGGTCCTGGCCCTGATAAATGTATGTAGACTGCACACCGTCATCATCTCTTTTTCTTATTCAAGCTGTGGCGACCCCAAAACCAGTCTTATTTCCTAAATAATTATTTTAACACTACTCCCCAACAAATGACTATTGCTGCCAGTAATCCCGGTGACCGCGCGTTCTAAGGCGTGGGTCTGCGGCCGTTCGATTGCTGGGATTGTGGGTTCGAATCCCGCTGGGGAGCATGGATGTCTGTTACATGTGAGTGTTGTGTATTGTCAGGCAGAAGTGTCTGCGTCGGCCTGATCACTCGTCCAGAGGAGTCCTACCGAATGTGTGTGTCCGAATGTGATCGTGAAAACTCCACAAGAGGAGGCCCTGGTTCATTGGAGGCTGTTGCGCCATGGAGGAAGAAGAAGTCCTCCCTCCAGGCTTTGCGACCAAAAATATTTTCCCATTCGTTATTAATTCCTTATGAGCTTTGTGTCCAGCCGCAGCATCCTCCTTCATTTTATCAACGTAATAATACGTGGTAACCTTGAAAGACCTATGAATGTATTGAAAAATAATATTGAAATATATCCTATGTGAAATGGGTGGGCGTCGACTGGATTCGTCTGGCTGAGGATAAGAACAAGTGGGCGGCTCCTGTGAACACGGTAATAAACCTTCGGGCTTCAGAAAATATGAAGAATTTCATGACTGGCTTAAGAAGAAGGACTGATTTCTACAGAGCTGGTTAATTAAATACTGACTAATTAGATGTATTAGTATTACATTATGTGCATTTTCACAAACGTCTCGATTTATTTGCAATTACGGTACAGTATTGTGTTTGACCACTGCGCTAAAAGCCGGAAGGTCGTGGGTTCGATTCCCGTTGGTGTCATTGAAATTTTTCATTGACATAATGCTTCCGGCTGCACTATGGCACTGGGGTTGAATCAGCCTCTAACAAAAATGAATACCAAGCTATAATACCTAGGGATAACGGCGGCCGGTACGTAGGGCTGACAACCTTACAACCCTCATATGCCGAATGTCTTTAAATCTGGGAGTCTCAACCTCCTAGAACCCTCAGGGCTTGTCCAGGCTTGTAATGGGCTTGATTTTCCTTTTACCGTGTTTGACACTGAACACCGCGATGATAACATCGTACAGTGTCTTATGCAGGGCCGAAGGTGAACACGGTTTATGGAATGTATGCCCCTGATGTAGACTTCTGTTTCTCAGCATTACTGCTTGTAACCTGCCATTTTTGCTACCACAGCCTAGAGTTTCGTTTGTAAAACAAAACAGGTGATATCGAAGGCATGGATTTTGTTTGTCTGGATGAGGATAAGAACAAATGGCGAGCTACAGTAAACACAAAAATGAATAACTGAAGAGTAGAACACCACTAGTTGCCACTTATTATTTTATTGTACTTCTTATAGGCTCAACATGTTTCGAGCATTACTGTGCCCATCATCAGGAGCTCGCGACTATGATGTTGATTACCACATTGGTCGTTTCGGTCTTGGTTTGCTGTACGTTGGAGTTAGGTGCGGTTAGGCTGGAGTATTTTCCGGGCTGATGGGCATAGTAATGCTCGAAACATGTTGAGCCTTTAAGAAGTACAATAAAATAAAATATCAAGTGGCATCTAGTTGGTTTTTTTTTATTCTACGGTTATCAAAATGATGCACGGTCCAATAAACATCAGATAAAAATGAATGTTCAGGTTACGTAAAAGCCTGGGAATTTCTTGATTAGCTGAGGAACTGTTACCTTCTGAATAAGTATTCTGCTTCATTAAGAGAGTTCATAATATTTCGTAACGGTTACAAATTAAGAACCCCCTGAATTATTCAGTTTTTTTCCAGGTTTCTCATTATCGTCACCGTAATTTGAAATATTCACCCTAGCAACCGGCTGTAAAACTCAGTGATTCTCTGTTACTCTCTTAGAGTAAGGAGCCAAGACTAAGAACATAGTTGGTAAAATTATGTACAGTTTTGTACATTGTAGATTTAAGTTTTCATATAGGCGAGGGAATTGCATGTTACAAATTCAAATAAGTGCCCGCTCAACCGTTATTCTAAACATCTCAGTGTGATAATATATGAAGTATAATGAAGTAAACTGTACTTCAAGTTACCGTTTTCTGTTCCTAATAACGGACATTTCTATATCGGCAAAAATTTACACATTTTTTTGAAAGAGTCATTACTTCTGCAATCAGGCCTTCTTCTCCTGGATATATAACCTCGCTATATCCCTCCCCTCTACGATACAGAACCCCTCCACCGTTATTTTCAACGTGCCTCAATATTTACTTATCCAAATAATAACATCCGACTTTACGGCAACCTTCACAGCCATTGAATGCAGGGCCTTATTTGCTGCTCCATTTGAAGTCTAACTAACGATAAAAGGAATTCGTATTAGAATTGATTCGATACGAGTTACCCTACATTTTAACATCATTATTCGCGTGTTATATATTCTAGTAAATTCCTAAGTTTAAACTGTTTTGTTTAAGCGTGCAATAATTATTCTGCACTTGATATTGATTATCTATATTTTGTCCTTCAAAAATTAATCATCTCTTGTACACTATACACATGACATATTTCATTGTAAAGTACACCATTGTCCCTGTGCATAAGCATGGTCCCAATGAATACAAATTAATGTATGTACTCATAGTTACTTTGAGCGGAATGTTGATTTAAATGTGCTGAGTTGTGTTCAGGTACAGGCTACAATGGTCTCTGCCTGCAGGATAAGCTGGAGCATGCAACTGAGTTTTAAGACCCACGTACTTTAGTTCCATTTTGTGATCATATTCTTATCATACTATTTTTATTTTTCTCCTAATACTCTGCCAAAAACTGTTGTCCGATTTATATCCAGTTTTAAATATTTTTGGATTAAATTTCTTGAAACAAGTAATTATTTTGTACGAGGGCTGTCAATAAAGAAACCGAGCTTTTTTTTCAATTTATTACTTTACTTATAACTTGATCAAACTTGTCACTTTGAAAGTACCCCTCTCCACTCTTGATACACCGCTCCCAAATTTCTTTCCATTTCTGGAACGCATCCTGGAACGTGTTTTCCGGGACGGCGCGAAGGTCCCGTATCGAATTTTCTTCTATCTCATCTACTGTCTGAAATCGGCGACCTTTTAGTGAGGATTTCCAGTTCGGGAACAAGAATAAGTCCGCAGAGTCCAAATCTGGAGAGTAGGGCGGCTGGGGGACAACAGCCGTCTCATGTTTCGTAAAAAACTCATGGATAAAGCGTGACACGTCAGCAGAGGAGGCACAAATTTTTCGGCAACACGACGTATCTTCCGTTTCTCGGTCAAAATCAGGTGGCACGAACTTTTACTGATTCCTACTTCTTCGCCATCTTCACGGACAGTTAGGTGACGATTTTGACGAATCAAAGCAAGCACTTTCTCAACGTGATCGTCGTCCACAGACGTGGAAGGCCGTCCAGATTTGGAGTCGTCTTCGATGGATGTTCTGCCCAACTTTAAACGCTGGTATCACTCGTGACATTGCGTACGGCTCAAACAAACCTCTCCATTAGCCTGTTGCAACATCTGAAAAGTCTCCGTAAAAGTTTTTCCATATTTGAAACAGAATTTGACGCAAACGCGTTGCTCCTCAAGATCCTTCATTTATCAACTTTCAAAAAAAAAAAATCGCCGAGAATACTAAACACACACTCATTCAAGCGCGTGTAACTCGATGACGAACTGACATGACATGACATGATGTTGCTAGTGTCAGAATGAAGCTTAAAGTCTCCGCTACACAACGCCACCATTGAGAGCGTGCTGCGCGCGCTCGTTGCCTCGCTATTTCACAAGTTCGGTTTCTTTATGAGCAGCTTACGTAATTCATTATATGAAGTCTTAACGCAAGTCCATATGTCCAGGTATTAGAGCGGAATGTTAAAAAAAATGCTTTGGCATAAAGAGTTAATTAAGTGCCAGTAAAAATATTTACCCTTAGTATACATGTACTTAAAGTTTATTCGCATTTCGTGGTCATCAAATCAGTTACACCCGCAGGTAATTGTATCAGTTCCCTAAGCACAAGTATTCTCATCACTAAGTCGCTCCGATTCCGAAAGAGTACATGAACCATTCTATGCCCACTTCCTTTCCAACCCCTTCATGTTCATGCTCAATAACGTCATTTTGTCCAGGACTGAATAGTGATCGTGTGAAGTGGCCTCGTGCTGGACTTTCAAGCGTCCTCAGGCTGATCGTGGCTTCTTCCCTAAGATATGATAGCTGTTTTATTTTGTGTTGCTTTTGTGGCGGCATATTACACTCTTCATAATATCCTCGCATAATACCATCAGAATATTTAATCGGTCTAGATTAAACAAACATAGGAATGGTGTCGCAGTACCGGGTTCTATTGAACGCCATTCATAGCAGTTGCAGTTTATCAGTATGTAGTGTGAGATGATCACAGTTGTTTTTAAATAGGAAATATGCATAGGCTTCTGCAGGAGCTGATAGCTGGGGAACCGAGGCATTTGAAAATCTGAGACCAGTTTGAAACTTCATAGGCATTTAACACACACTTTTGTTGTGTCTTGTACAGGTGCACACACTACATTCTATATTTTGTTCTTCATTTCCTTGTTACCCGCATTTTTACCTCATTCATGGGACCTGATTTTTCTCATATACTTCATCCTACTCGTTCCCCGCTTGTTTAACCTTTTGGCGCCGGAATAATTTTTTTAAATTTTAGCACATTCTGTATATAAAATGTGAATAATACAGGAACCAAACACGTTAGAATTATGAAACAAAGTGCATTTTGAAGAGAAAAAAACGGAGATTATATACCATGTTTAAAATATTCAGTACCTATATTTATTGAATAAATATATAAAATGCAACTTTAGAGGTTAGCGGTGCGGTACGACCACTATAG
>Ga0123354_10022068_pt1 | contig 10037 bp, 7 predicted proteins | sample TergutLab28metaG_2_FD_97872 | JGI IMG/M metagenome (GOLD analysis project Ga0123354, IMG submission 97872) | Labiotermes labralis P4 segment gut microbial communities from Petit-Saut dam, French Guiana - Lab288 P4 | ecosystem: Host-associated > Arthropoda: Insects > Digestive system > Gut ...
CATGGTGTTGAGGAGAATATTTGGACCTAGGAGGGACGAGGTAACGGGGGAATGGAGGAGATTGCATAACGAGGAGCTAAATGATTTGTACTCGTCACCCAATATTGTGCGGGTGATAAAATCAAGAAGAATAAGATGGGCAGGGCATGTGGGGCGTATGGGTGAGGAGAGGGGGGTGTATAGGGTCTTGGTGGGAAACCGGAGGGAAAGAGACCACTGGGGAGACCTAGGCGTAGATGGGTGGATGATATTAGGATGGATTTCCAGGAGGTGGGGTGTGGGTGTATGGACTGGAGTGGGCTGACCCAGGATAGGGACCGGTGGCGGACGCTTGTGAGTGCGGTAATGAACCTTCAGGTTCCGTGAAATGCGGGGAATTTCTTGAGTAGCTGCAAACCAGTTAGCTTCTCAAGAGGGACTGTGCACCATGGAGTAAGTAAGTAAGTAAATAAGTAAAGGTTGATATCTCAAACCTGAAATACAGTTGCATTTTGTACTAAATGCAGAAGTACAAAAAGCAACTGTATTTTCAGGTTTGAGATGTCAACCTTTACAAGTTAAAATATACATACAGTGTAAACGATACAGAATACCTGAAATGTATAATTTGGAGTTTCAGGCATTCTATATCTTTTACACTGTATGTGTATATTAATTTGTAATGGATGAGATCTAGAACCTGAAATAGTGTTTTAAAATGTACTCTTTTGTATTCTCATGGTGGGACCTGGTAATGCCTAATCGCTTTCAGCGGCAACATGTAACTCTATTCTTACTGAATATAATCTTGTGAAGACTGCAGCCGGTAATTAAAGTATGAATTTTGGTGCTACGCCTGCCAAGACAGTTCTTCAACGGAGTTAGGTGGAGATCGCGCATACCGAATTGTGTCCATACCAGTCAATAAATATAGACTGTACGGGTAGAAGAAATTTGTGGGCCGCGACTACGTAGTCGGTATAGCGACTAGCTACGGGCTGGACGGTCCGGGGATCGAATCGCGTTGGGGGGCCAGATTTTCCGCACCCGTCCAGACCGGCCCTGGGGCCCCACCAGCTCTCTTATACAATGAGTACCGGCTCATTCCTGGGGGTAAAGGCTGCCGGGGCGTGACGTTGACCACCCACGCCGATCTAGCGCCGAGGTTGAAGAGTAGATCTATACATCTGGTCACCCTCTTGGGCTTCGTAGCCGCGAAAATCACGCTTATTCGATAGCGTTCTATTACAACGAACGCCTAGCAAGTGGATTTCTACCTTCGTCCTAGCCAGGAGGTTAGAGTCACGGAATTCGGGGTACCAGACACGATTTCGCATGTTGTGTGTTGCATTTTATGATGTGCGAAAGATGATGGGCGTTGTGCTACGTAGTTCATTGTTGTACTCAACTCAACTGACCGGTGGGCTGGTTGGCGATGTGCGTGGGTTCAAGGCCGTGCCCCAGTAGTCTGTGGGTTACGCGGCGACCGTGATGTGCGAACTTCTTCCCCACACAACAGTCCTACGATTTTCCGCAACAAAAAAAGTTTAGACCTTTCTTTAGTGTGTCAGTGTCGGTGGCCGAGTGTGCGTCCTCGCCAGACAAAGCCATATTTTGTCTGCTTCATATCGCAGATAACCCGAGTTAGTGCCAAATCAGTACACAGATGACATTCCGTTACGCAGTTTGGCAATGTGTCGCCCATTATCTCGGATATTACGGCCTTGGTTTCTTACCACGGTAACCCGTTTTCAACTCTGGGATTTGTGATTAAATCCGTTGAGGGCTAATGAACGCAAACTCAAAGCCAAAAATGAGCCTGAATTTTAATCTTCAGTCCGTACCGTGCAGTGAACACACTTCGTCTCGGTTATAAAAAAACCAATCAGTTAATATTGTTTAGGGAACTAATCGCTGTTTGTTCTGCGATCCACACGAAACACATAAATGCTCTGTGTGGGCAGAACGTAGAATTTGTGAATGTTAAACTTGGTGGAAAAATAAGATGGGCGGGGCGTGCAGCGCGTATGGGGAAGAAGTGTGTACAGGGTTTGGGTGGGGAAACCTGATGGAAAGAATCACTTGGGAGACCAAGGCGTAGATGGGAGGATAATATTAAGATGGATCTTCAGGAAGTGGGATGTGGGGGTATGGACTGGATCGAGCTGGCCTAGGATAAGGCTAGGTGGCGGGCACTTGTGACTGCGGTAATGAACCTTCGGGTTCCATAAAATGCGGGGAATTTCTTGACTAGCTGCAAACCTGTTAGCTTCTCAAGAAGGACTGTGTTGCGTGGAGTAAGTAAGTAAACTTGGTGGTTCATAAAGTAACCACTGGGCTTTAAAGGGGTAACAGTGTTTATGTTTCTCTTGCATATGATTTTTTTATTTCGGAAATTTCTGCCTGAATGATCTCAGCGGCCGCGCGGTCTGAGGCGTGGGTCTGCGGCCTTTCGCTTTCTGGGATTGCGGGTTCGACTGCCCCTGGGATCATGGATGTCTCGCTGTTTGTGAGTTGTGTGTGTTGTGAAGTAGAGGTCTCTGCGTCGGACTGATCCCTCGTCGAGAGGATTCCTACCGAGTTTGGTGTGTTTTAACTCAATGCGATCGTGAAACCTCGACAGTGAAAAGGTCCTGGCCGATTAGGGGTTATCGAGCCATGACAAAAAAAATCCTGACTGTGCCCCAGATTAAAACAGAACTATCGCAGGGACACAAAAAATGTGCTGCAAATTTTGGTAATGTTAATACAGAGTGTTCATGTTGTCGTGTCCCTGAGCATAGGAAGACTGACGGTAGCAGTACCGCATAGAGAGCCTCCTCCTGCCGGTAATATATAGTCCGCTTTTCCATTGCAGTTCAGCGTCTCTTACTTCAAAGAAGAGTTTGAGGTGCCGTAAATTTTGTCGGATGCTGGCATCCTCTTCTCTACTATCCTTGTACACAGCGATACGTTAAAATGAACTCAGCAGTTATCCATGTTTACGCAATGTACTGGTTAGCCGCGATAGCTCAGTCGTAATAGCAACTCACAACAGCCTGGGCGGTCCGTGGATCGAATTCATTTTGAGGGCGAGATTTTCCTCACCCGTCTAGACCGGCCCTGGGGCTCACATGGCCTACACAATGGATACCGGATCGTTCCCGGGGGTAAAGTGGTTGGGGCGTGGCGTTGATCACCCACCCCCATCTAGCGCCAAGGTTAAAGAAAGAGTAGAGCTATGCCTGTACGCCCCTTCTAGGCCTTAGTGGCAAGTTACAAGGAGGGCTAACCTTTTTGGACTATACGATGTTAGTGTGTTTGTGAATCTGATGAACTGGGAGATCTGTAGATTCTTGTTACTCTTTACCAGTTTACCTCTCGTTTTCGCGTACAGTTTGAGCTGCTGATACTTAAGGAAATTGGCGGTTATCAGCCGTGTGCTGCATGTGCCTGCTTCAAAGGGCAGACCTGCCCGCAGTAAATTTATACCGCAGTTCTTATAATACAACCAACCAGATGCACTGATTTCTCAAATTTATTTTTGGAATAAAACTCTACATGTTTCGGACAGTTCCTCTGTCCATCATCAGGAGTTTTTCACTGTACACACAGCAGTGGTATATTTCATACAGGTTTGCTGACAGCTTGTGAGAAGGATCAGGACATTCCATCCTGATCCTGCTCGCAAGCTGTATGACATATACCACTGCTGTGTGTACAGTGAAAAGCTCCTGATGATCGGCAGAGGAACTGTCCGAAACATGTAGAGTTTTATTCCAAAAATAAATTTGAGAAGTAAGTGCATCTAGTTGGTTTTATTAAAAGAACTTATCACGATGCAAGGTCACCTGAACGTTATATTGCAGTTGTTTTATTTGTTTCATTCGGTGTTCTCTTGGCGTTGGCGAATAAGAAGATAAAAGTTTCTCCTTATGTGACGCCGTGTAGTTTGGTAGAAATGTACTGACGTAAGATTAACCAGCTGTATACGTCACCAGTTTGCCAGATTGGGTTACTTTACCAGACTGTCTGGCACTGTCGTGGCTACCCGCAAGGCGGCCATGTTGACACATCGAATCGTGCCCAATTGGCACTTTTCGGCTACCCTGACTGAGGTTTTTTCGTGCGTTTCCCTCAATTGTAACTCAAATGCCAGGGTATAACTCGCAAAGACGGGGCACGGCCCGCGCTCTTCCCACGCAAGGCAGCAAAATTTTGTCCGCGATTAATCCGTCGTTAATTTTAAACGTGACCACTCTGGGTTCGAATCCCAGAAAGCCTTCCAGCCAAAGTTATGCCCCCGCATGAGGCCTATTGCCTCTTGAGCAGTGGTCGTCAATTTGTCCAAGTCGGGCCTTCAACCGCGACGGAAAATCACTGGCGTAAGCGCAATTCCTGTTGTAGTTTAATCCTCATCCTGCTAACGTGGAGAATATGGTGAGCTCCTAATAATGCCAACAAATGGCAGATGGGATTTAATTCGGCGTTTAAAGGGGGGGGGGGTGTCTGTTTCTGAGCCCAGTGATGCCGAAAGGCAGAAGTGGCTAAACAGACCGAGGGACAACCTCAGTTGGCTCTTTGGTTGGTTGGTTGGTTGGTTGGTTGTTTGGCATAGAGCGGACGGGTACACATTACCCGAGAACCTGATATTTGCACTTTCGTTTGTTCTTTCTTGTAGGCGGTCTGAAGACAACACACACGCAGACACCGAAGTAATCCAGGGGACAAGAGTTTTTGTTGTGTCTTTGTTTACTTGTGTCTCAGAGGAGTAAAATTACAACCGAAAGGAATGGGGCGGGGGGAGAGGTTCAGACTTCGCTTTATCTCTCAAAGTAGAATTACCTGCAGTGACTTGACAGAGCAACAATGCCAAATTTGTTATCCTGTTCCTTTTCTCGTCTGGAGTTTTAGTCTCCCTTTGTCTCTTGTTCGTAGCTTGTAACCGAACACGTTTTTACCACTAGACGATTTTTCTGTTGCTCTTTCAGGCAGTGTAAACGTTTTTTATACATGTTACGGGAATTGAAAGTCATTTATGGTATAACACTAAACTGAGAGTTATCGTTTAGCCTGTACTAAGGAATATATGACAGTTGTTCGCATGATAGAACTTGTTTTCATCAATGTAATATCAAGATGCTCTTTATTAAAACCATACTGTACGTATATTTAATACAGGTGTTGTGTAACCTGCACACTTTTTTACGTCAGTAGCGTACTTGTCGGTACAGATGTGCAGCGTAACATGGGGCATCCCCTTGTGTTGTGTGTATGTATTTTTTATATGTTTATTGCTTGCTCCATTACCGTGGTAATACTACAAGCCTTATAATACTTTAATTGTTGTAATTATATTACTCTGTTTGAATTATCTAAAATAATTTTTACACACTTTCAGGTTAATTTGTTGATTATTTTGATTATTCTATATATATTGATTATTTTTTGTATGTATGTGTGTGTATGTATGTGTGTGTATGTATGTGTGTGTATGTATGTGTGTGTGTATGTGTATGTATGTGTGTATGTGTATGTATGTGTGTGTGTATGTACATATGTATGTATGTATCTGTATGTGTGTGTGTGTGTGTTTGTATGTAGTATGTATATGTATGTATGTTTGTATGTAGTATGTATATGTGTGTGTGTGTGTATATGTATTTATGTATGTGTGTACGTATGTGCGTATGTATGTATATATGTATGTTTATATATATATGTATGTGTATGTTTTTATGTATGTACGTACGTACGTACGTATGTATGTATGTATATTTTTTTATGTATGTACGTACGTACGTATGTTTGTATGTATGTATTTTACCCGAGCTATCATTATCTGCGTAGAAAACACAACAGTGGTGCTACTTTACAACGAACGACGACTGTAATCTTTGTATAATGCCACAGACAGTCGATATGTTTTAATATTTGTAAACTTGTGAGATCTGACCAACCATTACTGCATATGGCAAGAGAACTTACTTTTTAAAAAAATTTTGTATTGTAATGCCTGATGATCCTTCGTTGAACCGAAATATGAAGCATTGGATGATAAATAAGAAAGTGTTTTGTTTGGCTGCAGTACTTCATTTGTCTTAACCCGCAGACATGATCGGTGACAAGTGACTGTCGTGGAGGCAGTATTTCGTGGGGGTTACTGGAATATTCGCATGATGCGATTCATCGCGCTTTATCCACATGTTATTTGGCTGCACCGGCAGGGGCTGTGTGCAGCTTACCGTCAGTAATTTGCGGCAGGAAGTGGCCATGTAACTTTTTTTCCTCACGGCTCGAGAGGCCTAGTGGGTCTAGGCCTCCTCGGTGAGGTTCGCCTCTCACACTCAGACACACCGTACGCGGTAGGACTCCTCTGGACGAGTAATCAGCCCGTCTCAGATACCTCTACCTGACAACACACAATACTCACGACAAACATCCATGCCCCCGGTGGGATTCGAACCCGTAGTCCCAGCCAGCGAGCTCCCAAAGCTCGCTCCTTAGATCGCGCGTTCATTGAGATCGGCGTATAAATTTAATATGCCATTTTGATAAGCGTATAAACCTGTCCATATTTTGTGTATAAATTAAGATTCATATCACGGAAAAAATCTGCATTTACAAAACCTACCAATTAAAGCCATTAAGAAAACATGTCTCTTTTTACTTTGAAAATATAATAAATACGTATGTATATGTATATATATAAAATACGGGCAGAATGCAGAGTGTTTGAATGTTAAAGCAGGTGGTTTATGTAGCCCTATCACTGTGTGTTTCAAGGCTTAAGGACGCCAAGTACAGTTACAAATAAGGAAATTCATTACGTGAAATGTTTATACCTGCCAGTTGTCTTGTACTTCCTACAGCCCTGAACCCGTGCCTGGTGCTTGTAAATTCTTACCAAATGGAAAGCAGCTGTTGATGGCCTTCGTTAGTAATGGAATAACGTATGGGATAGATGGGGAAATGTTTGTTTAGAGGACGCACGTTTTGCGCCTAACGTGAGACAAATGACCCGGCTGCGAAGCTAAGTTTGTACAATATTTATCGGGTCTGTGTGCCTAATTGTGCGCCACCGGTGACGAGAAGCGCGTTTGTAGACTTTGTCTTGTTGAACGTTGATCTCCGTACGGAACTAACCGACTGACCGAATAATTAACTAACTCACTAGCTGCATAGATCTGAGTCATTATACAGAAGCTGATATTTCCATGCCTAGTCTAGAAGTTCCCTGCAGTTAATTTCAGCCGAATGTTCATTACCGTGTTAACAACAGCCCGCTATTTGTTCTTATCCAGCTGCACGTTAATCCAGTCCGCTTCCCCTATTTCTTTCCTGTATGATTAATTTTAATATTATCCTCCCATCTATGTCTGTCTTTTCCAAATTGTATCCTTTCCTCAGGTTCCGCCACGAAAACTATGTATACATTTTTCTCTCCCCCCCCTCCCCCCGTATTTGCCACATGCCTCAGCACCCTATTCTCGAATACCCTCAATCTGTGTTGTATCTTAATATGAAAAAAAAAAGTTTGACGCTTAGGCAGGCAAAGTTAATAGTGGATCATCAGATGGTTTGAAATATGTTATTTATCTGACTAATGCGCTCACCTCATCCATAGACTTTCCGCTTTGTAGAGAATGCTACGCCAGAACTTTGGCGTAAATAGCGTGGAGCAGAGTGCTTGAGAACTTAATGGCTCCCCAGGTAGTCAAGCGATTCCCCGTCTTTGTGGAACGGGTGGTTTATTAAGGTGCTGAGTGGATTTCGTCCTAAACAAAGACTAACATGGGTTTAGGAAGTAAAATAACTATCAGGGATGTGCAGCATTTTCCGAAAACAGTCCACAGTGGGATGTGCTGAACTGACCACATGTTTCTATAAGTGAGGTAAATGCCGTTAAAGTCGTTTACCTTACGGTATATAATTACCCTGTAATATAGTTTTTGTACTTGGACTTTTACAGACTAAGGTCACACTGAATTATAAAAGTTCCAGCCCGTACCGCGCAGTAAACACGCTGCGTCTCGGTTATACAAACCAGTCAGTTAATGTTGTATAGGGAAATAATCGCTGTTTATTCCAAGATCCACACAGAACACATAAATACAGCTGTGTGGGCAGAACGTAGACGCTTTTATTGTTAAACGTGGGTACATATAGTGACCACTTGGCTGTAACGGTTAATGAAATATGTGGCACAGTTTCTGCTCGATTTTTTTTGGGGGCGGGGGGGACATTGAACATAACATTTGTGTTTTTTCCCCTTTCACTACAACTGTTGTCTGAAACATTTCTCTTTCTGTGAAGAACTTACCGAGATATTATTATGATGTACAGAGGTCTTCGTGTGAAGTACCCTTTATTCAGACGGACGGACGGACAGATAGACAAACATGAGGAAGCTAACAGTCGCTTTTCGCCATTTTGCGAACGCGCCGTAAAAAAAAGGAAGATTTTGTGTTTCTTTTAGCTTTGAGATTCCGGACGTGAGATCTTCCGCCAAAGCCCCGGCTTCATATGCGGGTTTTGCTGCGTCCAGAGACACAGCCTTTGCCATCTCCAGTTGAGACCCTTGTTGTGTTGTGGCATCATTACTCCTTTTCCACAGACGTAGCTTTAAAATTGTGTAATATGGGCGATATTATTATTGTTGAAATTGTTTTTCTTCTATTAACTTAGTCAAGCCGTTCGTATGCTGTGTCATGTCAACCAGGTAAGCAAAAATTCGAAACGAAGTCATCGTCGGATTATTTGGATAGTGTCATTTTTTTTCCTCGCATCGACAGTTCATTTGAAGGACTGCTGTACTGCAGTACCACCATTGACAATTCCTGTTTTGTATTGCGACTAGTCTTCACATTCCCACTCTTACTGTATACCGGGAGACGCATATTTCAGAAACTTGGAAGATGTCCCGACCGAAGGCTGATCAAATTCGTCTGAGTCCGCATCCAAAAACGACTGACAACCGTCTGGTCAGTTAAGTCGACATACCTGACCGCGCATGGCACTTACCGGCTACCGTGATACAGATTTTACATAATTTTCCTCGTTGCAAGGCAAGTGCCAGGTTGTCAGAAGAAGACGGAGCACTGCTCGTCTTCTCCCATATTATGGCCGTCTTAACTTTCGTAACCGAGCTACTCTGCGTTCAGAATCTCAGACTTTGATACAACAGAGTTTTTATCTCCCCCGCGAAAGGACGTATTGTAATTCGTATCATTGATCTTATGACCATTTTGAAGACTTTTAATCAATATGGGACATACGTTAGCGTAAGCGCACTCCCCTTATAGTTGTTAGGTTACCGTGTCACAGACCAGCAATGCGTTTCACACACATGAATGGCTTAATGGATCAAGGGACATCAGCACTTCGTGCGGGTCTCGTTGGGGTTTTGTAGAGCTTATCCCAAACGTATTAAAAATTGAAAGAAATGTGTGGCGTGGTTGACGGTATACATTTTTCGATTTTTTTTAGGCGCGCTCGCAAATTTGCGAAAAGCGACTATTAGCTTCGCCATGTCTGTCCGTTCGCATGGAACAGCGCAGCACGCACTGGACGGGTTTTTATGAAATCTGATATTTGGGGATTTTTCGAAAATCTGTCTAGAAAATATCAAGTTTTATTAAAATAGGACAAGAATGAAGGGTGCTTTACGTGAAGACCAATACACATTTTTAAATCACATCTCGCTCATTTCTTTTAGAATGAGAAACGTTTCACACGTGGGCTGTACAGGAAATCAAAACACACATTTTTTGTCCGTTAATTTTTTTTTTTCGAAAATTTTACCGTTTATGAGAAATGTTGAGAAATATTGTAGAGCCGGGCAGGCCACAGCTGATAATATGGCGCATGCGCATTTCATGCTGGATACCTAAGGCTACAAACACACACACTGATTATGTAATACTCATTGCTTTGCCACTACAACAATGGTTGTGTGTAAGCGCCTCAGTGTTATACGGACTTTTTTTTTTAACTCATGGTTCCGTGCATCTTAATTCAATGTTAATAAAAATCCAACCAGATGCAACAGTATGCAGATATTTATTTACTGCAAAGTC
>Ga0123354_10022071_pt1 | contig 10037 bp, 6 predicted proteins | sample TergutLab28metaG_2_FD_97872 | JGI IMG/M metagenome (GOLD analysis project Ga0123354, IMG submission 97872) | Labiotermes labralis P4 segment gut microbial communities from Petit-Saut dam, French Guiana - Lab288 P4 | ecosystem: Host-associated > Arthropoda: Insects > Digestive system > Gut ...
CATTAAAACACTAAAACTGCTCCGACATGTTTCGGTCCTAAGACCATCATCAGGTAGCTGTATTTCTTTGCCTTGCTAAAGTCACATTAAAAGCCACATTAAAACCAGTCATAAATTAACTTCGTTTTACTAGTAGGGTATTGTGGCAGCATGCTGCCACAATACCATAGCACAGTGGTTAAGGTGCTGTGCTATCGCGGTCCCAGTGTTTTAATATGTAAATTTTATATAAGTGCATTGGTTGGCATAATAATTGAGTGACTCGACAACATGCACGGTGTAACAATGAAAATAAAAATGTCTAGCTATAGATTCAGTTCATATAATGTCATTAAAAGTACACAAGTTTTTGGATCGTGATGTAGGGTTGTAAAGTGTTACATTTTAAAATATATATATGTATATATATATATATATATATATTACATTAGAAGTATCTCAGAAAATACAATAGCGTCTTGTAATGTGTTAAAATTCTGTACATAACTTCGTAAGAGGAGTCTGTCACGTTTGTGTATCACGATGCACGGTTCAGAGAATGTGAAGTTTGTAGTTAAATTAGTGGGACTTAAGAAACTGTTTCTCTTTGTTTCAGGTAAGTGAACTTCTACTGTGTAACCCAGTACCCTCCGTACAAGTAAGTAATGTCTGTTGTCATAAATGCATATATGACTGCGCTATTGTCTCGTGTGTGTCTACATATTGACTGTGACTGTACACACCAAGTTATGCGGGGAAATGCTGTTTGCAGCACGATACATCTGATTATTGACATTTATATTTTTAACCCTTTAAATTTCGAGTTGAATGCCATCTGCCATTTGCTGGCATTATTAGGAGTTCACCATATTCTCCACGTTAGCAGGGTAAGGGTTAATATTTCTGTAGTGTTTATTCTTTTTTTTTCAACGTCAAATCTAATTGTCTTCACAAATTTTCGAGCTGTATTTGACTGTTACATTTTGCCATACCAGACGGTATGTTAACTGTATCGATATCACGGAAATAAGCCCAGTGTTTGGGCCTCTCAGTGTCTGACAAGGGATGTCAAAATTTCCCCTCGAGTCACCTAGAGATTCGGTTTATATTGTTGTTGATAGTGATAAAGTACGCTAAGGGCTATGGAATTGAGCTGGTTGACATAGGCCAGACTGAATCGAACGGTACAAAGAATGGGTGAGCTGACAGAAGAAAGACATTGCGCTGCGCTTTAATGTCTATCATTCGTAGGAATCATTTCCATAGCCTTATTAGAGACAATAGTCTTAATTTTTGGCTTGTTTAGAGGTCTTTAACAGTGGCGAGGCTGCATAGTTAGTGCATCGTCAGTCAATAATGAATTGGAAAGGGTATGGAAGGAAATGTTTATGTTCACTGACAATGTTACAGTACCGTTCCTGTTTTAAATGATTCATGATCATGCACTGGTGATTCATTATGAGAAATATAGGGTCATCGAAAAAGATGGACGGAATTTGAAACCGCTATAACTTAAAAAGTACTAGGCGGATTTTCACGTTTGCGTCTTAAAATGTTCAGGAAAGTTTAAAGTGTTGGACTTACCTTAGTACATTTCAATATGTATAACGTTTGTAGCTCTGGGGACGTCCAAACGAAATTCTATCTCCTTCCGCGTTTTCTGAATCATGTCTCGTGTTACAGTTTCAATGGCTGTTGACATCCTTTCTTGCAGGTGCTGGATATTCCTTATCTTCTCAGCATACACAATGTTCTTAATGTAACCCCACAGGAAAAAGTCAAGTGGAGAGAGACCTGGGCTTCGGGGTGGCCAGGGTATTGGTCCACCCCTTCCAATCCAGGCATCAGGAAATCTCTCATTTAAAACGTCAGTCACAAAACAACTGAAATGGGTAGGAGCTCCGTCTTGCATAAAAATAACCCTACTTAAAATTTCTTATTCGAATATTTGAATGTGTGGGAACGTATAAATCCGTCTAGTACTTTTTAAGTTATAGCGGTTTCAAATCCCCTCCATCTTTTTCGATGACCCTGTATAACCAACTCTTACATATACAGAAGTGTAAATTTGTCGTATTATAAACAGCGTGGGCTGCTGCATGTTTCGGCCACCTTGTTTGGCCATCTTTACGGAGGTGTTCTTGAAGGAATTATTTGTTCGTCGATATCTATTAAATACCTCCTACACACACACACACACACATGTTTTGTGTATCCGTGGACGTGTCACCACTCACACACAGCGCACATTCACACAATTCAGCACAAATAATTTTATCAATATTTTAACATATATTTTGAACCTTTTTATTTGGAACTTAACATTTTATATTTTTATATTATTTTGACTTTCTATGGTCACAATAATGGCCGAAACATGTAGCAGGCCACTCTGTTTATAATGCTACAAATTCTCATTTCTGTATACGCTCTTGTTGGTTGTATTTCTTATACAATTCCTGTATTTACGTGGGATGCCTGAAGGAAAACACGAATTTATTTACACGACAACCGGTTCCCATGTCCATACTAGACCCTGGCGCGCCGCCAGTAGGAAGCAGAGACGCTAACCGCTACAGTATGGCAGTCAGAGTACTGGCTTGATTTGGACCCTGCAATTGCCTCGTAGCTGTGTGGTTGGTTGCTGAACGCCAGCGTCTACACCTATCACATTCGGTTGTTAATGACAACTGGACTTGTGCACTTTCATAAGGCACAAAATTGAAATTTGCGTTTTCTTGCAGTTATCCGAACAGAACAAAAATACTATTCTAGCTTCCATGGAATTTTGGACCTAGCAGAAAAACACAGCATTGCATTACTCTGAAGCCTGCAATTTATCTCACGTGTTATATATTCGCACACTCCCAAATCACTCCACCTAATGCCGAGATTAAGAATGAGTGGAGTTATACCTCCCTTGCCCCTGTTCGCCCTCATGGCGAGCGCAAGGATAGCTTCACCCCATCTTTTGCAGACATAATGACGCCAATTCTGCCGCCTGTGGACACAGCGTTACTGACGTCACTGAAAAGGATCTGGCAAAATTGGTTACTTTACTTCTTTGTTTGAATTTGTAAGGCAGTTGATTGGGAGAAAGAAAATAAATGAGAGGGAATTTATGGTGTGGGTTCGTAAGGGCAGGAAGAGACAAAGAGAGAAGGGAATGGGATGTAGAGGGAACGGGACGGATATGTATTGCAATGGAGGGGGGGGGGGTGAGGGATACTGAAGATGTTGGGTGCATAGTGATAAGCAGACTTGCAGACTGTTTGAGAGTTTTGTATGAGGTTCCTGATATCCGATAGCCGGAGCGTTGTGTCTGCCCATTATAAGCTGCTATAATGGTTTGCGTGAGTCGGCTGGCTAACTGAGCGAAGGAATTAGCTTGTGAACTGACAAGCCCCGTGATACATTGACGTGATTCGGATATACATTTAATGCAGACCCTAACATTTCCATTCATTAAGCTCTATCTGGAACCCAGCCTTGTTGATGTAAGCACATATTTATTTGTACATGAAAGGTAAATGAGTTTAATGGCATGTTATTGGTAGGAATGATGACAAAGTATGATATCGCTCTAATCATACCTTTATGGGCCGCAATATTAGGCTGATTAAATCAAGCATTTCGAATACAGAAAGCATGTCCGCTTTGTTTCGAAACGTACTGCTGCTGACATCTAGTGAGAGCGTCAAACAACATTACATGCAACAAAGAGTGCAGAGTTTAGGCGGCCATCTTTTCAACTCAAGCAATGGGGTTAGTTGATGGTGGTTACAGTTTACTTTAACGTCCAAACAGACTCTGGAATCCGCTCAGGCTGTGACGAATAGATGTGCGCGAAGCTGAAGTATCGCCTCCAGCTAGTGCCAAGGTTATGAATGCACGGAGTTACACCTTCACGCCTCGTAGCGGCTTTTTTTTTTGCAAGTGATGTGTGACTGAACGAAACGACAGCTTTCCTCAGTTAACACAGAGTGGGGAAGGAAATGAAATTAACATCGACGTTTGTCGGCCATGTTTAACAAAATACTATCGAAATTAAAATAATATAGAACGGTTATACGACCAATAGTGACATATGCATCAGAAACATGGGTGCTGAAAGAAAATATAATAGAGAAACTGCTAGTCTTTGAGAGGAAAATCTTAAGAGGAATATTTGGGCCTACGAAAGAAAATCAAGCATGGAGGATTAAAAACAATGAAGAATTGGACAAACTGATAAAGCACGGAAATATAGTCAACCACATTAAAACCCAAAGACTGTGCTGGTTCGGCCATATACAAAGAATGCCTGAAACCAGGGCAGCTAAGAAGATGTTTAAATGGAATCCCTTAAACACGAGACCAACAGGAAGACACAAGCATAGATGGGAGGACAACATCACACAGGACCTTGGTCAAATGAAGATCAAAAATTGGATAACCTGTGTCCAGGATGGAGCAAAGTGGAAGGATGTGGTTGAGAAGGCCAAAACCTCCAATTGAAAGAGGTTCAGCGCCTGAAGAAGAAGAAGAAGAAGAAGAAGATTAACAAAATACAGTATTTCGCCCACGTGTACAAAAAATAGCGAGCACAGATGCGTTACGAATTCTTGTGCGAAGACCACGTGTTGATGTTCAGAGTTGATCTTCGCGTTTACTTATGCGGGCAGTGGCACCCAAAATGCAAGCGAGTAATTACGTCACGTGTGTCCGCCATCTTGCGTAAACTTCGCTCTTCTTCTAAACCCACAAACAAAAATCTAACGGAATTGCGTCTGTACACCGATACTATCACCTCCCAAACTATTTACCTTTCCTCCTTAATCACCCTGTATAATGGTAGTCTACGTCCCAAGTATCAGAAGCTATTTACATGTTCCATTATATTCACTTTACTAACTTTTACTTAACTTTCCTTGGGTTTTTCTCCTCGCTGCCAGGTAGAGCATTTCATATGCTCAGCTACACATCTGCAGCCAACAGTTGTACAACTGTTATAATCTAATTGTCTGATTCTCCATAACTCGCAGATTTCGTCACAGTAAGTTGGGTCCACACTTGTACCGTTACCGCGTAACGTTACACCGTATCGTGACAGTGTGGACGTGCAGCGTGACACTCCACGTCCACACCTGCTCCGGCCGTAACCGTATCATCCCTTTGATTTGACGGCCAAGTACCGACAGCGCACCGAACAAGACCGTAACGTGACCGCGTAACCAACTTTTGATACGTTACGCGGTCACGAGCCCCGTTCACACTGTCGCGATACGGTGTTACGTTACGCGGTAACGTTACAAGTGTGGACCCACCTTAAGACCTACGGACAGCCCTGAGGTTGAAAGAACTTCGATTATTAATACTGAATACAAATATCAGACATTTTTAATGGAATCTGTTTTACGTCATGAATAATAAATATTACGTTTAATTTAAGGTGTTGAGTCAAGAAGGTACGTCTGTGGGAGGGTGAGTGTGTATGTAGTGTCTTTACAAAGATGTCTTGTGAGAGTGTAGGATTGATTCAAGTATCTTGGCATGTGGCCCAGTGACGGGTCCTTAAGAAAATATTCATGATTCTTATAATGAAAGCCAACGAGATGCACTATTTCTCAAATTTATTTCATAAAGTATTCTACATGTTTCGGACAGGTCCACTGCCCATCATCAGCAGTATCTCGACACTGTATACACGCAATTGGTATTTGTCGTTCTAGTTCTGTTGGCCTCTGCTAGAGACGCCAACAGAACTAGCATGACAAATACCTACTGCGTGTATACAGTGTCGAGATACTGCTGATGATGGACAGTGTACCTGTACGAAACATGTAGAGTAATTTATCAAATAAATTTGATAAATAGTGCATCTCGTTTGCTTTCATTATAAGAATATATCACGATGCACGGTCCTCTGAATGTTAGATATTAATGAATCATTACATTTCATAAAGGGCCGGAATTTGTTGCGTATCTGAGCGACTTTCAAATTTCCAAGGACGCTACTCTTGCAGCCTTAAGCATCTCACGGAAGATGGACATTTCGTGTTGAGCGCCAGAACTCAGCGATATGACACTTGTTATTGAAGACCTGGACAACAGAGCGCGCGTCATATCAATCAACAGTGTCCCCACTGAAAGCCACTCCCACATTCCCTGCTACTGAGGCACTACCTTCAAGCCATTGCTCTGGATACTGCTTTGCTATCAAGTTTCGTCTCGCTAGATGACGTCACTGAGACGTGTTCCTCCTCTGTGCAGCCTCTCTTCAAAAGATGAATTGCTAGGATTTATTTACTTTCTCCGGGCGTATTTCGAGTCGGCTTCCTTCCCACTTCACTTCTAGTGATCTGTTTGTTGTTTTCTGCTCCTACGCTCCGCTGCGACGGGTAAAACAAGGCAGGGTTACTTCTAATGGCAAAGGGAACGATTGGTTTTGTAGATTCATTGATGTTGGTGATTATGTTTTGTTTGTCATTTGCGAGAAAATTTCCAGCGATAATGTGTTCAAAATAAGTGGTATACTTACATACTTACACACTTACGTGCTTACTTACTTACTTACGTACTTACTTACATACTTACTTACGTTCTTACTTACTTACATAATTACTTACTTACTAACTCACTCACTCATTTACTTACTTCTTTACTTACTTACTTAATTACCTACTTACTTACTTACTTAGTCCAAGGAGTAGGGTCGTTCTTGAGAAATTAATCGGTTTTCAGCTAGTAAAGAAATTCCCCGCATTTTATGGAACCCGATTGTTTATTACCGCAGTCACAAGTGCCCGCCACCTTTCCCTATCCTGAGCAATAAGTGGCTTAGAGTACACATCAACAACAGAAACGCAACAGAATAGGATGTTTGCAGTTCGGCCTTGGAAAGTGGTACCCTAGTAAGACGCAGAGAGAACCGTTACAAAGAAAATGCAGTTCCTGTTGATCGGATTGTTCACAGCAACTGGAATCATCTGCGGTGTGTGGTGTTTACAGCTCTGCCTGTAAAGATGCAAGATTTACCTCGTACTTTGGCCCGCGGTTTTCTTCAGAATTGTGTGTTTTCCCTAAGCCACTGTAGACAGTAAATGCGGCACTGTCCCAACACAAGCACCTACACCTTCCTTCACTATCCTTTCTGCTTCATTATTCCCTACTCATCCCACATCGCAACGCCACAAATTATGAGAAATTCCCGACGCTAAATATCGCGACGCGAGATTTATTTCTTTGCCTAATTACTAGTGCAATAACTTCGTCCTTTCTTGATAAGATAAGGACTCTTTAGCCAGTTTAACTTTGCGCATTTTGTGGAACCCCAAGTTTGTTCGCCGTGTTCACAACAGCCCGTTACTTAACTATTTCGAGGCAAGTCCACTCCATGCCCTACCATCTCTCAGGTCAATTTTTAATATTATTCTGCGCCGAATCTTCAGCGGTCTCTTTCTTCAACGTCTTCGCACCGAACACTGTATTCATTTCTGTTCTGTCTATACATACTAATACCCCACGCATCCCATCATACGATGAAATATATATATTCAGTCATTCATTCATTAGTATTCAGCCCTAGAGGCCGGTCCGGCAGGAACCAGAGCCCGATCATGGGACCGATATGGCTCTTGGCACACTGCATCCTAGGCAAATTCTTGGCGGTAGTTTGCCATTGCTTTCCCCCGCCTTTAGACCTTCCCACTTTCGCCGCCACTTGCCTCTGCGTCCTCAGCGATGCAAGATACCCCTAGCATCGAAAGGCGGAACTATGGGCGAGAAAGATGTCCGGTAGTAATTTTGCCTAAATTCCGACTTCCACATAAATTTGGGGATCTTTTACATGCCGCAAATCTACGACATGGGACCGACGGCTTTACTTCCCCTCCGAAGGAAGGCGTGCTGAGGATTTTTTCGCCCTAAAAATCGATATCGATATATATATATATAAGAACTATCATCTTTGCGGATACACACACACACACACACATACACACGCATATATATATATATATATATATATATATCCGCAAAGGCGATATGTTCTTTGGCTAAATAATGGCAGACTGTTCTGACGAAGTACTGCCCTTCATTCAGCTGCATAATGACTAACCTGATAACATGACTACAAGCCAGTCACATGGAGAGACTATCGGTTCACGCAGTTCGACGTCTCTTGCCACATTAATACCGTTCCCTGAATACGAAATGCCAATCTGGAATGTGAAAACCGACATCATCGTGTATTCACCTGTTTGTACCGTACCGTCAGGCGCTAGTCTCCATACAGTCACTTTAGTTGTAGCACTGGATGGTCTTCGGATGTGACACCTGGCAGCAGACCTCTGCACAGGGCAGGCATGGGCCTTTATAACCGGTACAGCTACTCGCAAGCGGCTGGGCGGTCCTGGGTTCAATCGCCGGTGAAAGCAAGTTGTTTTCTCTTTGCCAGATCTGTGAAGAACGACACTGGGGCCCACTCAGCCTCCTTCAAAACTTACCGCGGCTCCTGCCGCACGTAAAGTGGCCGGGGCGTGGCGTCGACCTCCGCCCCACTCCAACTATTGCCGAAGTTCGGACATAACATAACTGTACCTGTACCTGTACCTCCCACGGTGAATTCCTGACACGTTGCAGGTTGAACGTTATGTTTTATAAGCCATCAAACGACGGATGAGCCGGTAACAATTCATTACGTTGTGTGTAATGGACAGACAGTATCTCCTGCTTAGGTTCTGAGCCCCGTCTGATCCAGCTAATGTGATCTGACAGGCTGAGCTATGTACCAAAGTTCACTCCTACATCAGTGCCCTATCGACCCACTATACTGGCTGCACAAGAAATGTACGGAACTGAGCCTTTGAGCGCTTCTCTAGACACACACTTCGACACGTTGACAACTGTGCGTCAGTCCTCAGTCAGTGTCCATGAATGTAGTATCGTTTGAGAACCACGTGGCGACGATAGCTGCACTTTCCACAAACATGCTGCGGGGCAACAAGTAGCTTGTTGTAACATGTCATGATAAACTTGGTCAGACTGGCTCAGTCCGTATAATAAAACCAACGAGATGCACTAATTTCTCAAATTTATTTTTGAAATAAAGCTCTACATGTTTCGGACAGTTCCTCTGTCCATCATCACGAGTTTTTCACTCTGCACACAGCAATGGTACATGTCATACAGCTTGCGAGGAGGATCAGGACGTTCCATCCTGATCCTCCTAGCAAGCTGTCAGCAAATCTGTAAGACATATACCATTGCTGTGTTTACAGTGAGAAACTGCTGATAATGGACATAGGAACTGTCCGAAACATGTAGAGTTTTATTCCAAAAATAATTTCGAGAAATTAGTGCATCTAGGTGGTTTTTACTATAAGAATTTATCACGATGCACGGTCACCTGAACGTCAAACTGAGTCAGTCATTAAGCGCTGAAGTTCGCACGCCACTGTGCCTCTATTGACTGATTGGAACGAAATCAGGAAGGAGCGCTTTTGAAGATATGAGCAGATAGTTTCTTCACCAGACAAGTTGGAAAATTTGGGAGCGAAAGCTTATGAAGCAGAAGTTTCGACTTAAGGAAAATGCCCAAACATTGGGCCACGTTCAGGAAAACAGCGCCTATTAGCCTCTTCTCGTCATTGGCCTTTTGGACTTCGCAGTGAATCAGCCAAATGTGGCTTTCGCAGAGGGTCAGTTAGGAGACTAAATTTGAAGGAAGTATTTAAAATTTTGAATCGTACCTAACAGGAAAATCACTGTGCCTCATTGACGAAGGTCAACTGCTCTGTGTTATTCAGGAGAATTAGAATAAATACACAAATATTTTGTGTACGGGAAAATGGAAAATGAGATATTAACCTTAAAGAAATGGGTATGTACATGTATCTCTGTGTTCTTAGTGGTTAATTCTTTAAATCATAATAGTTAAATTATATACCACCAGGTGCATATACAGGGTGTCCCAGGAGGAAAGGACCTAACTTCGGGAGAGTGTTCCTTAGGTCAAACTATACCGATATAACCCAAAACACCTATATCCAAAGTTCAATGGTTACGGAGATATCGGC
>Ga0123354_10022074_pt1 | contig 10036 bp, 11 predicted proteins | sample TergutLab28metaG_2_FD_97872 | JGI IMG/M metagenome (GOLD analysis project Ga0123354, IMG submission 97872) | Labiotermes labralis P4 segment gut microbial communities from Petit-Saut dam, French Guiana - Lab288 P4 | ecosystem: Host-associated > Arthropoda: Insects > Digestive system > Gut ...
CTGCAATGTGAAGCTTGAAGCCTGAGCGGTGGGGATCACCGCTGGTTCAAGAGAAGTACCAGGAAGAAATGCCTGTGACAGGAGACATACATATCGTATAATAATAATAATAATAATAATAACCTTGCCTCCTTGACTTGTTTCGAAAATCAGTAGAAACAATTTAAGGAGGCAAGGTAAACATATTTTGGAATCAACAAGTACAAACTGACAGAACTATTCCCAACAACAAACCAGACATTATAATCCGTGATAATGAAAAGGGAACATGTATGTTAATAGACGTTGCAATTTTAGGAGACAGAAATGTGATTAAAATGGAAGCTGAGAAGATTCTAAAATATAAAGACCTTACAATAGAAATACAGCGCATGTGGAATGTAAAAACAAAAGTGATACCAGTAATAATAGGGGCGACTGGAACTATTTCAATGTCATTTAGAAACTACGTGAGCATCATACCAGGAAAACATGAAGTCAAGGAACCACAGAAAACAGCCATATTTGGCACTGCACACATACTTCGGAAAGTACTAATGTAAAAATACAATAGATTCAACACTGAAACGGTATAAGCACCATGAAGAGTAACAACAGAATAGCTGCAACACCATATTCCCTATGGACATGGTTTGTCTCAGGAATATAAGTGTAAATACCCTGCATAAAGGAGATGGTGATAATGATGATGATGATGATAATGATAATAATAATAATAATAATAATAATAATAACTCAGGGAATAATTCCAAAGTCACTATCACAAAGTCTAACAAGATTTAACTTGCACCCGAATACATATATACAGCTGCAAAAATCTGTAATTCTTGGCACATGTTCAATTGTAAGAAACTTTTTAAACTACAAATAAGACCACCGAGTCTAATCCTGTTGATTAATACATCCGCAAATATGTGAATATTTCCCAGCCAAAGCTGAGAAGTGAGAAATTCGATATTATTATTATTATGAAAACAAAAGCAGATAGCAAATGCAGACTGTGTGAAAATTTTAATGAGAGAGAGGATCACATTATATCAGCATGCCCAATAATCGCAAAAGAACACTACATCTTGAGACATGTTAGAGTGTGTGCTCAACTACACTTTAACATGTTCAAGGAAATATGGGTAAAATTAGACAATGAACACTGGTACGACCATGTACCAAAATCAGTCGAAACAATTCAGAAAGTAAGGTTACCGTATTATGGAACCATCAAGTGCGAACCGACAGAATTATTCTTAACAATAAACTGGACATCATAATCCGTGATAATAAACAAGGTACTAGCATGTTAACAGATGCTGCAGTTTGTGGAGACGGAAATGTGATCAAGAAAGAAGCTGGGAAGATTTTAAAATATAAAGACTTCATAACAGAAATTCAGCGCATGTGGAATGTGAAAACAAAAGTGATACCGGTAATAACAGGGCCGACTGGAACCATTCCAAAATCACTCAGACACTACCTGAACAGCGTACCGGGAAAGCACGAAATTAAGGAAATACAAAAGGCAGCCATATTGGGCACTGAACTCATACTGCGGAAAGTGCTAATGTAAAAGTACAAAATAAATTTCACGGGCGAAATAACATTACATGTAGCACAAATTGTAAATACAGAACAACTGCAAAACTCTATACCCTAGAAAGATGGTTTGTTTCAGGTAAATAGTTGTAAATACCCTGCATAAAAGTGATAACAAGGGTGATAATAATAATAATAATACCCTTCATTAAGCAAATAGTGGATTACTGGAAAATTATCATGTGTCTATAGGCAGTGGAGAAACCAAACGACACGCAAATTATAGAAATAAAATATGCGATATTTCAAGGCTACTCGTTATCATCAGTTATTTTGCATTAGTTTAATTAGCAGATAAAAATATCAGACTTAATTTACGCGGGCGATTTGAACCTGAAAGTTGAAACAGAAGAAGAGCTCAAGAAACAGCTGCAAGTTGTACATCTTCAGTGATGCAGCCATAGGAATCTGAACTTGACAAGTCTGCAAAGAATGTAATCAAGAGAGGAGAACTGTTCACTATATGGACCAATAAATGCACTAAATACAACACAATAAAATACAAATCATAAAATACAATTCATGACAATTATCAAACGCCTACATATTTCGGCACACCAATTCAGGTACTTGGAGTGTTGGACTGGTATTCCTTTGTTCTAGTAGACTCCCTGAGGATGGCACACCGGTGCGGAAACATGTAGGCGTTTGATACTTGTCATGTATTATATATGATGATTTGCATCTTATTGTATTTATTTAGTGCATTCGTTGGTTGGTAGAGCGATTTGAAGAATAAGCACGGTGTGAGTAACATGGGTAGGAGGTTTTTTTTTGCACAATGTAATACCAGACATCAGCAGATAAAGCGTGAAATGGGATAAACACGAAAGTAAAGTATGTATCGGCCAATGAAAGAAAGTTGAAAAGAGGGCTATATTTTGAGAGTGATAATGTAATCCGAGTTGAGTGTCAAGGATAAAATTACAGTAATTGGAGCATTTGCCGTCCCAATATTAAGGTACAGTTTTGGTACAGTTCATTGGAGATTAGAAGAAACAGAAAATAGACTATAAACTGGAAAAGTAACAAAAATGTATACAATAGAGGCAATGTGCTTTTACGAGTAACATAACAATAAGACGCGTTTGTGCAACTATTGTTGCAGTGGAAAAGTAATAAGTATTACATATTCTTAGTGTGTGTTTGTAGCTTTAGATATTCAGCCTGAAATGTGTGTGCGCCATATTGTCTTCTGTGGCCTACCCGGCTCTACAATATTTTTCCACATTATCTACCGAATTCACGATTTTTTAGAAAACGTTATCGAACATAAATTTTATGTTTTGATATTCTCTACAACTTTTGTCTGAAATATTTCTCATTCTAAGAACTGAGCGAGATATGATCAAAAATTATGTTGATCTTCATGTAAAGTACCCGTTACTCTTGTCAGATTTTAATACACCTTGAATTTTCTGGACAGATTTTAGAAAAAGTGGGAGCTGAATTGTTCCCTGCGGACGGACAGACAGGGGGACAGAAATGATAAAGCTAATCGTCGCTTTTCGCAAGTTTGCGAAAAGCGTCTAAAACTGCGTCACCCGAAAGCTGATATCGATAGACTATGTGTGACAGGAGAGAAGGAAGAAGAGGCCTGTTTCGAATTGAAGCAACAGATACAGAAGAGATAATCAATAATGCACAATATTAGAAAAAAAACATAAAGAAGACAGTTTGTAAATACCGCTAAAAGACGTGAAAATAATCAGCCAAATACGAATTCCGCAATTAAAACACCAGCAAAGGTTGCAGTAGAATTAAACGAATCAAACGAGAACGGTGACACAGAAAAGGAGGCACTCAACACGAACACACACACACACACACATTCATACAAACACTCAACACACACATACACTCACACAAACACCAAGATTAGGAGATTCCTTAAATAAAACGTATGAAAGCAAAATAAAACATGGACAGTATATTATAAGTATAGATAAAGAGCTTATTAACGAAGGAGACACATTCCTATGGCTGTGGAGGTGAGATCTGAAAGCAGAAACTGAGAGTGAAATAATAGCATCACATGATAAGGTGTTACAATTTAAATAGCTTTCTTCTTCTTCTTCTTACTTCTTTCTTATTCTTAACCTATCCACCCACTCTTTGTAGGTGCAGAAGGTTAATATTTCACTTGAACACACTCAATGACACACACACACACAAACACACAAACACACACTCAATGACACACACACACGCACAAACACACACACACACACACTCAATGACACACACACACACACAAACACACACACACACACACACTCAATGACACACACACACACACGCACAAACACACACACACACACACACACACGACACTCAGTCGGACTCCTCTGCGCAAGAAAACGGCCCCTCACAGAGCTGTTTCTGACAACACACAACAGTCACAACAGAAAGACATACATATCCCGGTTGGATTCGAAACCTCAATCCCAGCAAGCGAGAAATTTTCATACTTACAGCAGGGAAACTTCAAGTTAGTACATTAAATTAGGTAAGACATCTTCCTTCCAGGGTTGTCTAGTTTATTATTCACCAGGTATCAAAATAATTCAAAGCTGTATTGCCTTTTGATGGAGCACATATCATCGTGTTTCATTAATTAATTACATAATATGATAAATAATGCAGTCTGCACAACTGCATTATGATAAAAACCAAAATTTGGTCCTGTAGAACTGTAGTTTACTGAGACAACAGTTTTGTTTTATGATAAAATAGTTGTGATAGACCGCATTAATTATTGTGTTACAATATACAGCCTGTTATTTATGAGGTAAAGCTAAAGGTCACCCTTGAACAGGCCGCGAAGACCCAGAGGGGGAGTAGAGTTATAGTTCTACTCTTTCTTTAACCAAGGCATTAGATGGGATGGGTATTTAACACATCCGCTAAGGTCGCTTTACACCCGAGAATGACCCGGTATCCATTGCATAAGAGGCTAAGTGGGCCCAAAGGCCGGTCAGGACGAGTGCGGAAAATCCCTCTCCCAACGGGATCCGATCCCCGGAACGTCCAGCCCGTAGCGAGTTGCTATAACGACTGAACTATCCTGGCTCAGAGCCTGTTATTTAAGACGTCATTAGATAAACCATTTATAATTAAACAATCGGTATTGGGACCTGCTTTCCCTATAGTTACTCTCCAGCAATTACAAATCAGTTGATCAAATCTAATGGGACTTTATGTTAGTGGCTTGTATTCTGTACTGCGCCATCAGCTTCGTCATGGCCATCGTCGTCATCATCATATCATCATCATCATGCTGTTTCCTCAGTTGTAAGGCAAGCGCCAGAGTAAAACCCGCAAACACGGGGCACGGCCCGCCCTCTTCCAAAATTATTGTGTTGTTCTGTGTTTTGTTTATGTGTAAATGTGTACTGTACTACCGCCACAGGCTGGCTACCCAATAGCAGTTAACAAATATATCAATCATATCATATCACATCATATCATATCATATCATATCATATCATATATCATATCATATCATATCATATCATATCATATCATATCATACCTTATCATATCATATCACCACCATCACCATGCCTCCATCTTCACCACAAAACCACTTATACTTGACGTCACCAAAATTCTGCAATATAAACCTGTACGTTCTGCTGTCTTGTCATAACAACCGTGTTCTACGAAGTAACCCCCTGAAGCCTATCGCGTGCCGAACATCAATAGCATATCCGACAGTATGCTTCCATGGATTTCTTTCCAAACACCAGGCAGAAGCCACGTCTTAGCTATGGCTTTAACTTAGCGAAGAATATCTATAGACAGACACTGTTTCGTGACGAACTGGAATGTCTGAAGTGTCTTCATATTGTAGGTACTGGTAAATTACGTATTCGTGTTTGACTGCCATTAAGCGAAAATGAGTGATAAAAACACAATTTGTTCGAACCACCATTCCGAATCCAACCTTGCCTTCAGTGACTGCTATTCCAAAACATAGAACCAAAGACAGACGGAAAGAGAGGGAAGGAGACGGAGGAGGGTGTGTAAGGTGTTATATATTTTACCTCCATAATCTTACTTGTAGACATCTATTCTTACCTCACGTTTGCAGTCTTAACGTATCCCATTTTCATAAGGTAAAATTAAAGGTAAAGTTCACCCTAGAACAGGCCACGAAGGCCCACAAGGGAAGTAAAGTTATAGATCTACTCTTCCTTTAACCTCGACGCTAGATCGGGTGGGTGATCAAAGCCACGCCCCGGCCGCTTTACCCTCGGGAAATACTCGGTATCCATTGTATTGGAGGCTGGGTAGTCCACGGGGCCGGTCTGGACTGTTGTGGAAAATCTCGCCCGCACCGCGATTCGATCCCCGGACCGTGCAGCCTGTAGCGAGTCGCTATACTGAGTGAGCTATCCCGGCCCGCCATCCCATTTTCACACAACCGATTATTTCATTGCGGTCTGTGATACTGTGTTGTGATACCGTGCATTATTTTGGTCGGCATTTAGTATTTTATTGAGGTATACTGCTTTTATTTTCAGGGTTGAAAGTGGAAGCATTGCGCTCTTCCAGAATGATTGTATTTGAGTGGAGCTATGCACAGTGAAGAGTGCTACAGACGCAGACAGTATTCTCAACTACTAGTAAGAAGATCTAAGTAAATACTTAACCAAACTAAGTACGTAAATAAATATCTAACTAATCAACTAACTGGGATCGAAATATCTCAACGCAACAAAGTCCTTCTTGAAAAACTAGTTTCTCAGTTGGTCAGTAGTATCCATGATTGTTACGGGTACCTGCAGTGTTCCGAACAGGTCGCCACTGTTTCCTGTTCTGGAGCAACTGAATCATATAAACCAATTTGCCCAGAGAAATAGTAGTTTGAGTGATGTCTGTCTGTCTGTCTTACAGACAGTCCCAGAGCAATATATATCCACAATTAGTCGACTGCATACGTCAAAACATAATAAAGGTATTAACACTTCCTTGTGTTGTTTCCCTTTAAGTCTTAAGTGTTCGAAATGTTCGCCGTTCACATTCAAGCAATGTTAAAAGCAACGTGTAATGGGACAGCATTATCTGCATTTTCTGCGGTGGAATGTTGTCACTGTCAATTTTATGTTCGCGTCTTGGGTCATGAGGTGTTTTTAGTTTTTAGAGTAGGCTTATAAGGTGTTATTTCGAGTACCCCAAGAGTGAAATTCGTCAGTGCATTAGGTAAGGAAATCGGTTTGGATAATTTGTCCTTACTCTACGCCACAAGATAGCCAGTCGGTATAGTGACTCGCTACGGACTGGACGGTACGGCGATTGAATCCAGTAGGGGCGAGATTTTCCGCACCCGTCCAGACCGGCCCTGCAGCCCACCCAGCCTCCTATACGATGGGTACCGGGTTGTTCCTGGGGATAAAACGGCCGTAGTGTGGCACTGACCACCCACCCCATCTAGTGCCGAGGTTAAAGAAAGAGTAGAGCTATACATCTACTCCCCCTCTGGGCCTGCGTGGCCTGTTCTAGGGTGAACTTTACCTCTTCTTTTACCTTTACCCTACGCCACATCCAACACACAGAAAAAGGATGACGTCGCAGTGGTCATGAGGTGGTGTACCACCCTGCTAAAAGTAATACTGTTCCTACAGGAACTGGCTGCTGACGGACGGTGTAAAGTTAGCTTCCAGCACTGATACTTAGGCATTACCTATGACAGTTGCGTCAGAGAATATTGTTCCCACTATTCCTCCAGAAGAAGATCGCGCCAAACCGACACGTGATGTATTTACTGCTAGTTCTTCCGTTACGCTTGGATTTTCGATGTGCTTTTAAACACAGTTGCAGCTCTTGACAGTAGTGATTAAGTACGAAATTGGCTTCATACGGTCGAAAATCACATATGTGCAAAACCTTATCATAAAATTCCTTTGAACGATTTGGATGGTCCTCATTTATGGTATTTAGTAGTGTTGGGTTTTCACGTTGGCCACTGCTCATGCTGTAAAATACGTTGGACTCTGATTTTATGGACACAAATTTCACAGAAACATGACCTCATTTTCTTTTGCACTGGTTACTGTCATCTAGCAGAGCACACTACCAAGTACGATCAAAGGTAATACCTTAATTATACCGAGTACGACTCTTATTTGCACTTTCTTGTTTTACCACGACGCAACAGCCCCTAGTGGGTAAAGGCCTTCTTATTATTGAAGCTTCACTGTCACATCCATACACACCACACTCGGTAAGACTCCTATGTACGGGTGATCAGTCCGCCTCAGAGACCTCTGCCTGACAACATACAAGAGACAGACATCCATGCACCCGACGCGATTCGAACCCACAATCCCAGCAAGCGAGCGGCCGCAGACTGACGCCTTAGAACGCGCGACCACTAGGATCGCCTATTTGCCATTTAGTATCACTGTAATACGTCACTGCAAAACACGTCAACTCTGTCTCGGTATCTTAGTGGTTTATTAGCATCTAAAATGTGTATGAATAAACAGGAAAGCCCAAAAATTTAATCGTTTAAATTTTATTTTTTTATTTCCGGTTATGTAGGGTAATTATTCTTAAGGAATAATTTTCAGAGTAGGCATCGTCTTAATCAAAGTAAAAATCCATTGTAAATACACATAAAACTAGTAAAATAAAAAAAACATAATTGAAAGCAATCAGATGATTCCCTTGATATTTGTTGGGGACCTGTAGATGGTTGTAGTCAATCACGGCAGCTCAGCAAGTAGTGATACTTCATCTTATCACGCGATACCAACATGGGGCAGCATTAACACAAAAACTAACACGCAAACTGCTCCAGACGACGTTAAGGTTGGACTGATTCGGGGTCGGTCTGACGAGTTACTACGTTAACAACCACCCCCCACTCCTCCGCCGAACAATTGCTCCAGAACACGTTAGCGGGATTGGAGCACATGTATGTGCATACATTTCATTCCCTGGTCAGCAAACACCCCATAAAGTTGAAGATTATTCGGTCACTAAATCAAATTTCAGTATATTTACTTAACCACTGCGGTACGGCGTATGTAAGGCGAGCATTATTGAGTCTGGGTATACAATTTAAGCGATGGGGCAAACGATCCTATAGGGCATAATGGGTTAATGTTAAACTGTGGTGTTATGTATCCGTGATTGCTTTGTGCAGGACCCACAGTAGCGTTTGTATCAGTATAATAGCCTGGGATGGTAGGCAAACCAGCGAACAATGGCACGGCAATACATTCTACAAATTTGTGGGGCACATCGAATGTATGTAAGTAATTTACTTATTTACTTACTCACTCCATGCAGCAGAGTCCTTCTTGAAAAGCTAACCGGTTCTCAGCTAGTCAAAACATTCCCCACATTTTATGGAACCAGAAGGTCCATTACCGCGTTCCCAAGCCCCCGCCACCTGTCCATATCCTGGGCCCGATCAATCCAGTCCATGCTCCCGCACATCCCACTTCCTGAATATCCATCTTAGCATTATTCTCCCATCTACGCTTGGGTCTTCCAAATGGTCTCTTCCCTCGGGTTCCCCACCAAAACCCTGAATACACCTCTCCTCTCCCCCATATGTTCTACATGCTCCGCCCATTTCATGCTTCTCGATTTGATCACCCGAATAGTATGGCTCTCAAGACCACCACCCATCCAAAAACTCGGTGCAGAAAACCATATGCTGCAACTCAACATCTAATGCTCCTGATGATGGGCATATGTACCCGAAACATGTTTAGCTAAGAATACATCAATAAAATTACCTAGTTGCATCAAGTTGGCATTTCACTTTATTTCATGAGGAAGATGCACGGTTAAACAACCCTCAAGCAGGATATTTAATGTTTATTCTTAAGTCGTAATACCATACGCATTAATTATTTACGCAAATGATTCAAATATAGAAATTTTTTAAAACAATTCATGCTAAACCATTAATGGAATTAAATACTAATTTCTATTTTTCAGCCCAATTGCTATTGTGGAAAAAAAGGATATATTTTTAGAGAATGTGATTTTATTACAGGGAAGTGTCAGATTATAAAAAATTCTTTCATGTCTGGAGAAGAAGGCAGCAGGCAGCTGTTCACCCCTGCAGAACCACGTTGCCAACTTCCAGACGGCCACAATATCAAGGAGTTTGTACGATAGCTCAATTTTATTCCATGAGTATTTTGAAAGAGTTCTATCAAAACCGTCCTACAAACGGAGTAAAGACAAATTGTACTTGAATACAAGATCTTTAATTTTTGCTTTTGAAGAAAACAAAATTTTTTTTTCATTTTATTACCGTGCAATGTGATAACAATATTTATTAAGACCAACTAAATGCACATACTTGTCAAACCATTAAAATCACATTATCTGATTAAAATGGATTTAAAATATCTCCTACATGTTTCAATCCCTCTATGGGATCATCCTCAGGGAGCGTAAATTAGTGTAGGAATGA
>Ga0123354_10022076_pt1 | contig 10036 bp, 6 predicted proteins | sample TergutLab28metaG_2_FD_97872 | JGI IMG/M metagenome (GOLD analysis project Ga0123354, IMG submission 97872) | Labiotermes labralis P4 segment gut microbial communities from Petit-Saut dam, French Guiana - Lab288 P4 | ecosystem: Host-associated > Arthropoda: Insects > Digestive system > Gut ...
ATGCAGCTCGTACCGCGCAGTAAACATTTACCGTCTTGGTTCCGAAAACAATTCAGTTAATGATGCAATGGGAGAGCTGAGATACGTACAAAATTCTTATAATAAAATCAACTAGATGCACCAATTTCTCAAATTCATTTTGGAACAAAACAGCTTGCGAGAAGGATCAGGACGTTCCGTCCTGATCCTGCTCGCAAGCTGTCAGCAAACTTATATGTCATATACCAATGCTGTGTGTACAGTTCAAAATTCCTTATAATGGACAGAGGAACTGTCCGAAACATGTAGACTTTTATTCCACAATAAATTTGAGAAATTAGTGCATCTAGTTGGTTTTATTATAAAAATTTAACATGATGCACGGTTACCTGAAAGTCAAATACGTACAAAACACATTAATGCAAACTGTGGGCAGAATGTTACACTTTCAAATGCTAATCCTGACGGTGCGAAGCTGATTCAATTATCCCAATTCGGTTACATAACATTGCACTGTATTTTTGTATACAATACATTGGAAAGGTCTAGAACGAAGCACTTGTAGCATATTTCCAGGTTCACGTGTCTGATGACACGAAGAAAACCAACAGAATTTTCAGAGAAGGAGGCCTGTCAAAGGACCGTAATTTCAACACCGAATCTCTCGAAAACAAACCAGAGTAATAACTGCCATTCCCGGCCTTCAGTTCTTTCACTGACAATGAAAAATGAATCACCGAAACTTCGTAGTTAAGTTACTAACCGGCTTCTTTCTGGCGGGGTTTTACACGTACAAAGTCGGCTGGTAAATACGAAGCGTAGCCTCCGAAACGTCCCTAGGTACTCATCAGTCGACATAGCATAATGTCCAGTAAGATCTGCACCTTTACCAACAACGCTAAGACAACTTCAAATCTCGCAAAAGTATGAACCGTCGGGACCTTAAAATTCACCAAGACTGCGGAAAGTGTCTTCAATACTTGTTCCACAGCACTTCGTCGCAGGTATTCCTGGAACGTAGCCACACAGTTGTGGGGCGACATGTTGGTTCCGCTCCGGTTGATCTGCGATGACCACCTGAGGGTGATCTCCGCTCAGCATCCGACAGGAGCACAACAGACAATGGAAACAAAGGAGAATGTTGGACAAAACAGAGTGATAAGGACGGCGAGGCCAATCGCGCAACAGACCGCTAACAGTCTGTTCCGAACTGCAACAGACGTTAAACCAGCGGCTCGGAATAAAAACATGCCAAGTTCAGAACAGAATTGAAGATATGTCTGTTGATACACAAGGAGCATGAGATCAGCTCTTCACACTGTTCATCGCAAGAGAAGATCTCGCTGCTAAACACACGTCATCGTCATAATCATCATCATCATCGTCAGCAGCAGCAGCAGAAGGAATGGTACAATCCATTCCTGGCTTTGTCCTTCTTCACGTATGTAGATTTCTCCATATTTCCCATGGTCAGCCTACTTGTATGTTCTTCCGCCGACCTGAGGGCATTTCTTTATATCATAATATGGATATACATTTATCGTTCATTCTTAATAAATGTTATATCCACTTGCATCTATGGTCGGCCTAGCTCAGTCTGTATAGCGACTGACTACGGGCTGGACGGTCCGGGATCGAATCCCGGTGCGGACGAGATTTTCCGCCCGTCCAGACCGGCCCTGGGGCCCACCCTGTCTCCTGTAAAATGGGTACCGGGTCTTTCCCGGGTGTAAAGTGCGGCCGGGGCGTGCTGCTGATCACTCACCCCCTTCTACTGCCGCGGTCATGGAAGAGTAGAACTATACCTGTACCCACCCTCTGGGCCACACCGTACCTGTAACGGGATCACTTTACCTTTGCTTCTTGCACCTATGATCTTTTAAATTGCGCATATTTCATTCATCTCTCATTTCTTCGTTTAGTCTACCACGTGCCAACCCCACCACTACACTCGAACTGCGCAGCGCTCGTAATACAGACGGGGGCATTTAACTTACTGACAGCACACATGGCTAAATAAACGTATTTTATTACAGGAAATTGTTTAAATTAAAACCAAGCTAATTTCTCGTGATATATGTTTTAATTTTCACACTTCACATCACGAGCCCACGCAGACTATTCCAGCACAAGCAAAATCCAAAGACCTGGGAAAAAAAAACCGAAGCAGCACCATTACTAGACTGCGGGGAAAATCATAATGGTAACCGCAGTTTCGCTTGGTGACAAACTGTCGATTGAGCTGAACTGAAACTAATTCCTTCGCAGGACACGGGTAAATCCCACAGTAGCTCAGTTGCTAGGATAAGGGCGAAATCCACACAAATATAATTTGGCATGCTTAGGGAGAAATTGACGTTCTACCATACAAGGAAATTTGTAATGTTACAAATTCGCAGTTCTCACAGCGACTTTGCAGCGCCTAATACAGAGCTATACTGTATACCAGCAGATGACAATGAAATAAGTGAAATGCTCTTGATATATGCGGTAATTTCCCCTTGACGTTTCAACGGGTTTTATAATTGATATTAATAAGTATTCTGCCCAGCACTCTATTGAGTTTAAACCTTAACGAACTGTTAAATGACGCGAGCAGTAGTAGCATCAATAACAGTAAACTGATTGACTAGGTATCTATTAGTAAAAATTAGTCATATTATTACCATGTGCAGAAGCAGTAAAAAGTCATCATGGTCGATGGACCCGTAAATCTCAATTACGTGACATAAGGGCCACACACTGGATTATTAAGATTTATCGTCTTAATACAATGGTGTCCTGCTGCGCCGTCATTATGAGTTTTTCATGGGAGCTTACATCTCTTTTAATGACTCACAAACATATTGCGTACTAGTAGGAAAAATAAGTATTAGACATACCGTACCTGATATAGCGCATTTGATGGTCGCAAAAGATTGGTTACAGTCGAGTCCATAAACTAAGTAAGAAAGTGGTCACATAGGTAGATAGATAGATAAATAAATAAATATAGATAGATAGATAGATAGATTAGATAGGATAGAAAGACAGACGGACGGACGGATGGACGGATGGACGGACGGATGGATGGATGGATGGATGGATAGATAGATGGATGGATAGACAGATAAAAATATTCCAATCCTCTGAAATACCACGTAATGAAGTACGATAAACAGGTTCCAGAGTTTCGGAAGAGCTCGCTGCCTCCGTCTTCAAGGTCGTCAAAAAACTGTCTTGTATTACGTGGAAGATGGTGGCATCAAACTGCACAAGAAGATGGTACCTATACATCGACCTACAAGGCGTCATACCCCAAAAGACTGGAATCTTAATTAGCACCGTTAAATCTCGCAAATAACGATAATGAAACGAAATCCTTCTCAGAGGCTGACAGTTGCTCGGGTGGTCAATAGACTGCCCACCTTTAATGTAATTCGTGGGTTCGTTGCCGCATTCACAGCGGTCTCACCCAGGTACCATGTATTGGGCACGATGAGTCCACATCTTCACGTTTTACTTCCGCAAACTACATTTCACTATTATATTCCCGTCTACTCCTAGGTCTTCCAAGTAACGTCTTCCTTTCTGTGCTTCCGACTAAAATCGAGTTAACTTTTCTTGCCTCTACTACGCGTGCTACATCCCGCGAAAATCTAATCTTTCTTATAGTGTTGATGTATAGATATAGTGCGTCGAAGTACAGTTTCTTAAAGCTTCATGTCTGTCTAGAGGCAAAAGTAGCAATCCTACGGCTGATCTTATCCTGCTCTGTGTTCGTAACCCATTCAGGGGAAATTCTAACTACTGGCAAGTCTGACAAGAAGAAGCCGGACGGATTATCCCCGAAAGATAATCGGAAATGAAAAGAGTGCTACGAAGAGTAGTACGATTTCAATTTGCAGCCTGGAATGTTAGAGGGCAAGTTGAAAAGGAAGAGGAATTGGACAAAACGAAAATACTGTTAAAGTTTCAGTAATTATAGGAAGTAAAAATAAATTGCAAGGTGCTACATAAACTAACAATTATGCGGTTATTTACACTGGTGTTAACAGATACACCAGAGGCCAGTCGGGAGTAACGATATGGATCCACAAATCAACATCAAATAACATAGAATACTATACATTTTTGAAAGGCAGAATAATAGAAATAAGAGTAAATATACTCAAGGGGCATTCAACAATATTAAGAGTATATGCGCTAAAAGAAAGCAGGGAAGAATGAAATGAGGAATTTTATGAAACGCTCCAGAAGATATTGGATACAGTGAAAAAATCTAAGGTGTGTCATCTCCATAAACTACCCCCCCCCCAAATACATACCCAACCAAGGAGATCCACACCCCACCATTCATTGACCCACTAGACATCACACTAGATAAACTTACTTGTAACACGTAATACGATGATGAGATCTCAACATCACTATGCAATATAGACATATATATGACACTCTTTGAGCAAAATTGTAATTGTGATAACCTGAAGATGGCCACTTTAGGCCTAAACATGTAGTTATTTACTTTGCTAATAAATACCATCATCTAGCGTACAATTATAGTTGTGTTTTCTGACTGAAATTAACTCACCAAAAGTGAACAAAAATTATTACATGAAGTTGATATGGGGCGTGAGAGCAAAAGTAGGAAATAATAAAGTTACTAACGTAGTGGGTACAAATGGAGAAGTTACATTAAATAACAACTGTAAAAAAAACTGATAGAGTTTTGCAAATTTAATAATAATAAAAAAATGCACACATTTTTTGAGCATCTATAAATGTATTTTGGAAGCTAGATGGCACAAACCAACTATTAATTGTTTTGTAACAAACACTAAAACTTCAAAGGTAAGAAAGATATTAGGGTTTACATAAGCCTTGAAATAGACAGTGACCATTATTTATTATGTGCAAGTGTAAATTTCCCACCTCGATGGTTAAATAAAAAAATGTTTCAGTAAGGCCAAAAAGAAATTTTTAAAATAAGACTGTTAAATGACGACAGCATTAGATTTAAGTGCAAACAAAGGGTGAAACTTCATTTAAACAATATCAACAAAAAAGAAACGGACGTTGAGAAGAACTTGAAAACTTCAAAAACATAATAAAATCAATAGGATACGAGCGTTAAAACAAAGAGACGAAAGAGAAGAAAATACTTAAAATATGGGACGACCAAATAAAACAATTAATAGAAACGAAGAAAACACAACATAAGAAATGGTTAGCTTCAAAGAAGCTAGGAGACAAACAAAGAATAGAAAAGTAACATAGCACTAGCCAAAAGAGAAGTGAGAAGAAGACATAGAACACGAGACAAATAGGGCTCAAACTAAAGTGTACAAATAAAAAAAAGACGACGTAAAGGGAAACAGCCAAAATTCACAGAAACATAACATGAAAATACATTTCTTCAATCCTATGAAAAATTATGGAACTCAACAAACACAAATGAACAAAAATTAAAATGGACAATTTTAATACACTTAAATAAGATCAGATGAATTACATAAAGCCTTCAAATTAAAGACAAAATGGCAAGAGTCCTGCAGAAGATGACATTAATTCTGAGTTACACAAATACACAATAGAGGATTTTAAACTGAGACTACTACAATTTTTAAGTAATATATACACAAAAGAAGTATTCCAAATGAATGCAGAAAAGCCGTTGTAACACCAATATTTAGAAAAGATGACAGAAGAGACCCTAAAATTACAGAGGAATTAGTATTTTTAACACTTGCTATAAGGCATACTGTAAAATCCTTAACATTAAAACTGTAGAGTTACTCAGAAGAGTTAAGGACAGAAAAACAAAATGGATTCCGAAAGGGATATTCGTGCAAAGAGCCAACATTTTTCTTCAAATTGTTGACAGAAAAATGAAGCCAATATAATTTGGAAACAAGCTTGTTGTTTAGATATTATGAAAAAGGATTTGATAGTATACCAAGACAGAATTTACATGATATTTTAAAATCTAGAAATATTCCACATACATTATTAAAGACAAAAATGGACATATACACACAGAATAATATGTTAATAAAATTTAACTCCAAATTATCAAAACTGGCCAAGGCTACCCTCTTTCGCCTACACTGTTTAATATGTACTTAGATGAAATAATAAATAAATGGCAGAAATAAGACGTAAAAGGAATTCCACTTTCAAAAAATCACTTACTGTTAAGGCCGTTATTTGCTGATTAGCAAGTTATAATGTCTAACACACAAGAAAACTTGCAGAAAGCTGAGTAGAAATTAAATCAAACATAAACAGAACATTGTTTAATTATATTTGTATAGAAAACAAAACTGACATTATTTAAAGGAGAAGAGGCAGTTAGAAGTAAAACTGTAATAGATAATGAAATTATAGAATAAGTAAATTCCTTTAACTACTTAGAAAATTTGATATCTAGGGAAAAAGAATTGACCAGTGATAACAAACCGAATAACTATTTGAAAATGACGGGCATATTAACAATTTGTTGAGACTACAGAAAACTTTAGAGAAAACAAGAATAAAATTATAAAGTACAATAGCTCTTCCAACTTTGCTATACAGTAGTGAAAATTGGACCATTAAAACAAGAGACGCAAGAATAATAACAGCAGCAGACATGGAATATATGAGGAAAACAACAGGACACACTTGGACTGATTATAGAAGAAACACAGATATTGCGAAAGGACTAAACACAAACCCATGTCTGGGCAATACACAGGAAGACAGAAGACGATGGTTGCAATATGTAAACCCAGAATCCTTGTAATAGATTACCGAGGATAATATATACTACAGACCGAAAGCCATAAGAAACGAAGGGAGGCAATTAAAGACTTTTAGAATTGTGAGACTGGGAAGGGTCAACAAGAAGTCTAATTCCATGTTAGCTTGATGATGATGATGATTCATAAAAATTTCTTGTACCAAGATCAGCACTACAGAACTGAATTTAGAAGCGGGAAGACAATCTTGTAACACTATGCACAAAATTTCACTGGTGACTATTTGTGTCTGTAACATAAAATATTTTGATAATAGGCTACATCGACCTGTGTTTGCATACGGACGTATTTGTACAGATGGCCGATATATTGAACACTTTCTAATATCTAAGAACTGGATTTATTCTACGAAACCAAATCTTGGGTTGAAGAAAATTGAAATTTTTTGGAATGGAGTGTTTTATAGAGAATTGTAATTTAAGAGTCAACATTTATTTTTGTTATTTTGCCTTTACAAATTTTTACCTGCGTCATTCATCGGCTTTTATATGTGAGCTCAAACCGTAACTTGGCGACATGTTGGCCACCTAACATACCTGAATGTACATCACAATCGCTTCCTTCCACAGCCCTCACGATTTGTCATTCTGGTTCATTTACAAGACCCTATCGACTCTACGTAACATTATGAGTTGGCGCAACATCATAAAAAAAACGTCCACCCAAACAATCACAAATACGTCGAAAAAGAATATTAAGGGCCTCTAGAATATTACGCCGCCCCGGACGTTAAATAGTAGCCCATGCTTCGGGCCAGTTTGATGCCTCCTTCTTCATGTACTACAATAAATTTGACAAAGTAAATTTTCGATTTCCATTCTGTGATCTCTTTCAAATGCAACTATAAATTGTTGAATGGGACGATGATTGAGTATACCGGCTGGAACGGCTGCAGAACGCAGCAGGGCGTAACGCAAGTCATTACAAAAATACTTTTTTGCACAGGACAGGACCATAAGACTGTCCGCGCGATACACTTACTCTTTCCGCATCCTTCCCCAATTTATAAGGCAAGGGTCGAACATCAGACCTATATTACGCGAATCAAGAATTGCAACGGCCTACAGCGATTTTCTGTATAATTTGAAGCACGTGAATTCTACAGATACGTACCCTGCTTCACGTAGGTCCACTTAGTGATCCTCCCTCCAGGCTCCATACAAATAAATGCGACGTAAGTACACAGAAGGCAGGACAAAATTTAACTGCAGGCAGAGAGTACAGCTCCATCCTCGGGTAAGAATTAGGTACATATAATACATATAATACCCTGCCAGAGCAGGACACATAGAGACTGATTAGCACGTAAGCACATCAAGTCAAATAGCGTATATCCTAAAAGGAATGCTATACCGCAAAAAATCTTGCACCATTTTAAAGCCGATACACTACTATTTATGGTCAGATTTCAGCATAGACGCCTCCCTCCCCCCCCCCAGCATTTTGCACGCACTTCTGCAATCCGGAAAACACATACTCAACACATTTCCTTAAGAAGCTAAGAGAAACAGCTGCAAAACTACGTTAAATACGTCGCTCAGTTTCATTCTTGGTTTCATTCGGTATGCTTCCTCTTTAGCCATCGCCATAAGAATAAATTGTATGCAGTAACATCGGGTCTTTGCGAGGCTTTGGTTCCCCACGCCCAATCCACCGGACAGAAAAATGTTTGTCGGTTATGACTGGAGATATATATTTTAATGTTAAATGAGAAGCACATTTTTATGCATATGTACTTTCAGTCGCCCTGGACTTTATCCCACAGCAGTGGCACAGCCATTTTCCCAAACACGTTTTACCCAAAATCAGAGGATAAAACTGTGTTCAATACAAGTACACGGTTTACAACGCAGAATTATTTGTTTACTTACTAATACATCATCATATATATGTACATAAATAAGTAGTGCATTCTTACAAAGCTAGAAGTGTCTAAAATCTTGAGACAAACACGATTCCTTCAGCAGCAATGCAAAAAAAAAAAAAACACGCAACAATTGACACGTCTGTAGCAGGGTGTATTCAACTGATTGCTTTTCGTCTCACAGAATTCCAATACAGAAATCCGCATTTCAGGTGAAACCAATCAGCTGCCGAGTGGGAGATCTGAGCCACCCACAAGGCGAGTAATTCGCAATTCGCAGTTCCATTACGTGCTCCCGAGCGCTGATTGTTTCTAGAAACAGGAGAGGGGTATGTGCAATACGGTGATGCGTTCTACATAACAGCTGGGCCTACATCCTGTTCCAGAAAGAGCCCTAGACTTCAGGAACATGTGAGAGACTTGTAGAACATTTGGGTAGGCTCTCGATAAACAGAAATTTACTAAGAACGAATTTTTCTGTTTGGAAGTCTGAAGTTTTTATACACGTAGAAAGGTCAAGTTTTGCTTGTAAAGAACACGAAGGCGTACGAAAAAGCGGAGGTACAGATCTGCACATTCTTAACTTTGGCAAGTGGTTATTTTCACGCCCTCCAATTTTATTTACAGGGAAGGGCCCCCAGTATCCACTGAGCAGAAGGCTGGTGGCCCCAGTAAAAAATATGAACTTTTGTAGAACATAAAACCTTGACCCTATTTTACCCCCGGCTACTTGAAGTATTTTATGGCCTTCCAAACATTAATTACAAAGTCAAGACACTCCTTATGTTTTCCTAAGAATCATTTTAATATAACCTCATCTACACTCAGTTATTAGAAATCGACCTTTCTATTCAGACTTAGTAAAATCGCATAATATACAGCCTTATTACGTCCCCTTCGTGTGCCACATATTCCAACTTCCTTATTCTCCGTAATTTGCTCAGCCTCTCAACGACGACCAAAATTACCAATTATGAAGCTTATCATTACGTAACTTTCTCCACTCTTCTGTTACTTCCTCCCTTTCAGGCCAAAGGTCTTAGTTGGCCACTTTAGTCGCAAAGTTTTCTTACATATAGTGCCGTTACATTGAAGAACCACGCGCCACATCTATTTAGCGATGGCCGACTGTAACATTTCTAGTGACCAGCGGTACACAGAGTGCTAGACAGTTCGGCTTCTGGTGTCAGAAGAGATACGCCTACTAGCGTACGTTGGCGTGAGATAGAGCTACTAGCGTAAGTTGGTGTGAGATAGATCTACTAGCGTGCGTTGTTGTGAGATAGAGCTACTAGCGTAAGTTGGTGTGAGATAGATCTACTAGCGTAAGTTGGTGTGAGATAGATCTACTAGCGTAAGTTGGTGTGAGATAGATCTACTAGCGTAAGTTGGTGTGAGATAGATCTACTAG
>Ga0123354_10022078_pt1 | contig 10035 bp, 8 predicted proteins | sample TergutLab28metaG_2_FD_97872 | JGI IMG/M metagenome (GOLD analysis project Ga0123354, IMG submission 97872) | Labiotermes labralis P4 segment gut microbial communities from Petit-Saut dam, French Guiana - Lab288 P4 | ecosystem: Host-associated > Arthropoda: Insects > Digestive system > Gut ...
AAAAAAAAAAAAAGAAACACACACCAAAAAAAAAAAAAAAAAATCAACCAAACAAAAAAAAAAAAAAAAAAAAAAAAAGCCGCCGAGGGGGGGTGGGGAAGAAAAGAAAGGGGGGGGGGGGGGGGGGGGGGGGGGTGAATCAAACTGTGAAGCCTCATCATGGGATCAAAAGCATGCACATAAGAAAATACATGCATGGTTTATTTAACAATGTCAGTAAATCAAGCCCACAACTGCAGTTACGAATGGTTGGATAATCAATAATGGGTACATTCCCTTCATAACTCATATCTATTCATCAGGGCTTGGAGAACATTTTTCCAAACACAGAGCTACCATAACTAAGAAAAATGAAAAATACTTTACACACAGTATTAATGTTACCAGTGCAAAATACATAACAAATGAGACAGGAAATGTTAACAAAGTTGATGAAAGTTTACTCATATCCTTAAACAGAACAGGACTAAGCTAGTTTGGGTGCTTTTGAACTGAAATTTCTGAAATGTATCTAATATTGACAAATGTATCTTAAGTATGTAACATAACAAAAAGGAAGTGTCAGGCACAACAGAAACACAAAATTTAAAATACAACTACTGCAGGACTAACAGAAAAGCGGGCTTGGATGATCAAGCTCCCTAAGAGTCTTGAAATGTCTGCAGTAAAATCCTGACCTTAGTGGTGTCCATGTGAATGTCACAACTATGATCTGTGGGTACAGTCTCAGCAGCTATCATCCAACATGGTGCGTTGGAGACGTGACACAACCTGTAAATGCTGTAGTTCTTACATTTATTGTAATCCATGTGAGCCTAGGCATACACAGTAGTATCAGTGTGATGACAGTCTGAATGTCAGTGCCTTTATTTAAACTGATATTCATAAAAGAAAAGATACAAAAACCATTTCACATGCCCTTTTATATGCTACATCCCATCAGCTGTTTTGTCAAAAAAAAATCCTACCACAGTTTAGATGACAACTGGCTCTGAACTGATAAATATGTTTTAAAAAATTATGTGTATTCCCATAAGCTTATGGTGTTACTTATTAAAAAAAGGCACTTTTATCTGAAGGTACACATCCCAGACACCCAACTGTTAAGTCCAACCATTTAATACTCACTTACGGCAAGCTACAAAATGTTGTGTGAATTATAAGAATTAAACAAAGTATCCACATTCAGGTGTTTTTTATTTAATTCAGTTACTAATGTGTCATTTGAACAAACATATGGCATCCGAATATAATATGTGTGTGTGTGTGTGTGGGGTTTATGTTAACTGCTACACTGCTTCCTTCAAGACCTCATGGTCCAAGTGCACACATACGTCTGCACTTGATAATGAAGAAATCCAACAAAGTACTGCTGTACCATCTTGTCGTGATCCAACAACTATCACCCTGATGATGGCGGCAGCAGGTTCCTCAGCAACATCAGCACACACCTACCACACTGCTCAGCATCTCACGCCAGAACACAGCAGGTCATCTTCACAGCCACAATGTAGAATTTGACAGTTGCTACCACCAAAGGTCTAAAGCTTTGCAGGATTACACACTTGGTTTCATGAGACTTCAGTTTGTTGGTACATGTAACTCCATCAGTAAACAAAACATACACTTGCATTACCCCATTCTGGTGTAGAAATACCCACACTACTACACATGCACCACTTCTTTAGACACCTCTACTAGTAGTCAAGAAATCCTGCCTGACGATCTTAACGGCATTTGCAGGTTCAACATCCTGTTCATAAGTACCCACCATCTGTCCATATGTTCAGCAAGAAAAATCCAGTCCATGCCCTCCCACCTTTGCTCAACCATCCACTCATTCATTATCCTACCATCTGCATCTACACCTCCCCAAGTTCTCTTTCCCTCAGGTTTTCTTACTAGTACCACATATACATTTTTCTTCTCCCCCATACATGCCTGAACACCTCACCCTCTATGTTATCACCCAAATATCTGGCATGGGGTACTACAAAATGCGAAGCATTCCATTAAGCAATTTACTTCATGCTCCTGTTGCTTCCTCCCCCTTAGACCACAAATGCCCAAAGCTCCCTTCTCTAGTGCCCTAACCCCATGTTCTTCCTTTGATGCTAATGACAACTTCCACACTCCATTCAGCAGTGTTTCTGCAATGTGCCACCTACTTCCACAGCACTGATCAGAGAATCTTGGGCGAATCCATTCCATTTACAACGAAATGTGTTACAATGTCTGGATACAAAGAACTACCTGTCACAATCACCTTTGAAGTGCTAAAGTATAGTAATGTGGGGAAAACTACATCATATGCATGTCAAATGATGGAGGTATCTGATAATACTTATTTACTTGTTCAATTGCACTATCTCAAGACCAGGAGAAAATGACTTCTAAACACTATGTCAGGAACATGAAAGACCCATGAGGAATTGGAGTTAATTGGAGATGAGGTTAATAAGTAGTTAAATTAAATTATGTAAAGACAGACTGATGTCAATCATGAATATGGTGCTGAAAACAAAATAAAAAAGAAACATGAGACTGGAGAAAAATTACATTGGAAGCTTCATGACTCATACTCAACAAATCTTTGAGTCACTGAGGCTGGCAGGGCACATGACACACGTGGAGAAGAAAAATATATGAAGGGTTTTGAGGGGGAAAGGAATGAAACTCCCACAAAGGCTTGGGCATAGGACGATATTAAGACACGTCATATAGAATTCAGACTGAGGACAGAACAGGATTCATCTGGCTCAGGACATCAGTTTCCTGAGGATGCAGAAATTGAGTCATGGCACTGCCCACCCAACCCCATCCACAACTGAGGTTAAAGAAAGAGTAGAGCTGTACATCTACTACTTCTCTGGGCCTTCACAGCATGTTCTAAGGTGAACTTACCTTAACCTAAAATAGGACACCAGTTAGGCACTACACGTTTAGGCACAGTACTCATCATGCTCCACCTCGTCAGTAAACAAAAATAGGTAGCTGTCCCTGTCCATGCAATGAAGGATATGAGAGTAGAAGAGGTCCAGGTCCACTATCTTAACCTCTGCTCTAGTGGGAGGTGAGTTGTCAATTTCATGCCCAAACTGTCTTACCCCTGAAAAAGAACTCTGTTATCCAGTGAACATGACACATGGGGCCAGAGCAGGACTTCGAAAATCTGGAGAACAGAAAAATTTCTTGCTCTCATCACAGGGATTCAAACCCAGGAATGACCACTCCAGTTTACTCACTGACCATTATTCCATAACTGCATCAGTCTACTATGTAACTGCTAGAGGGCACTAAGGTCAGATCTGGTACCAAAAAAATGTGTCTCATGATGTGGCACATTCAGGTATTTGCATTTTGATATATCCTTTTAAAGGTACCATCCCATTTTTCTTGGCCTAGCATATGAAATGTTTTGTGCATTCTCTGTCAGCTAAACAAGAGCAAGTAACATTACATGGGAATGTGAATGTCAGGGTCTTGCTTCCATTCAGCAGGTACACAATGAGATAAATGGGGTGAAAACGCTTTCAAAAAAATAATTTTCTGCTTCCAAACGCAGAATTTTTGCAGTGCAACAAGATGGAACATGAAATATTGCCAAGCAAATGCCTGGCATTCTTAAGCGCAAATTTAAATTCTGACACATTCAGCTCCCAACATTCAATATGAATGTCTTTTGTTTTTATGGCAACATCTGTAAATCAATCTTTGTGCCACAGTATGTTCCACTTCCACAGCCTGCCTTGCTGGCTAAATTGCATTCATCACTTCATGGCAAATGGCAAGATTTTTTGGCAAAAAAAAATTCTTACATGAGACCTGTTATTTCATCTCAATCTGAAACTTTTCTCCATTCACAAAGGATTACAAAGGCATCATGTAATGTACTTGGGGGGTCTTCAAATCAAGTGCAAATACTTGCCAGACTGCAACTAACTTATTTTTCGACAAATTTTAATAACAAAATTTTACATCCATTGGGAGCAGCTGCTCCGCGCAAGAAAATTGGTTTTGTTAACACGGCAGAGGGCATGTGCAGCTATGATAAAACAGACGGTTATACATGCATGAATGTATTCCATCACTATTAAAGATCATCATCAAATGTCAAAAAAGATGTTACAAATGTGTAGCCTAATCCAGTCACTACCAAGCATTTGTCAACTGGTGAGAAAACTTAACACATAAAACTGCTAACATACTTCGAATGACAGTAAACACAAGCTGGCTTTTGCGGCAGTTGTGGCCTAAACCGGGTACTACGCCACTATTATGAGGGACTGGGGAAAAACACATTAGAACCTCCATCAGGACAGCCATGTCCCAGCCAAGATTTGGACCACACTTCCCACATACGTCTAAAATGCTACCACTACACCAGCCCATTTTGTTACTATGTACCAATATGGTGCTCAAATTTGTTCACTGGAAGTTGCTACTGGGGAGATGACGGCATTTATGAGCAATGGTTCTCAAGAGGGAAGGGGTCAGTCCAGCAGGTTCATATGGGCTCAGGATAGGGAAAGATGGCAAAAAAAATAATGAATCTTCAGGCTGCGTTCAGTAAAAGCTACAGAATATGTCCACCATCTTACAATTTATTAGCCGGTCTGCAGTAGCTTAGTCTGTTCAAAAAGATGCTCGTGCACAAACAGGGTATCCCCACAACATGCCATATTCAAGAATGACAGCAGCTGCCCATGGAAATTCTTCAACCAAGGAAAAAGCTGAGACAATACCTGGTTTTTCCCCACCTGTTCAGTCCATGCCAACATCTAAAGACTGGGCCAAGTCAAAAATCCTTTCACCTTTCAGAACTCTACAGGAAGTCAGCTCACTTGCAATAATCACTTATTTAAATGCAAGAGACCTGGTATCCCATCCTAAGCCAGCAAGATTTTACAACCCAGCTTAATAATCCCAATCCGGTGTCATTACATTCAATTTACCCTTTATGCAAAGTAGTTCTTGGATGTTAACAGAGGAATGAAATGACACATCATACTCAACCCAGTTGTCTTACAATTATCCAAGTGCCACACACCATCATCAGTGGAAGTCAGTTCTAACTCAGCAGGAATAGCTGTTCAACTTCCTAATACAAGATCTTTCACTTGCGCCCACATGAGAACATGCCCATGCATATGTCTAATCAACTTGAAAAATGTCAGCACTGAAGCTGAACATGCAAATCCCCTTTGCAAACCAATAAATTCAGCACCACCACAGATCACATGTTAGACCAATCCAGTGTCTACAATCCACATTCAACAAGAACAATTTTGCCGTTTACAGTCTTTTTAAATGGGTGTGCTGAACATGTTACGAATGTGCATCATTAGCTTAGGATAAATACACCCAACGTTACAGTATGTACCACCAGCATTGTGGGCAACCAATAAATGTCACTGACTGAAATTTTGTACTAGTGCAAGAACAGGATAAATTACTTATACATACATGTATTAACATATTTTGCTAAGTTATGAATATTTGTAAGCACAGACTGAATAGGCATCCACATACTCCAACACTTCACATAATTATTCATTCCAAGATATTGTCTGGTAAGGTACTACCATAAGAAAAAAGTCAACTTACACAAACAGAATACAGTTCTTTTATAAACATTTAATACACAAAATATTTCATACACAGTCACACTGTATTCAAAAGAATGTGGAATTACACAATAATGAAACAGCCCATATACTGAATTCATGTTGTGCAATGTACATAAATACATCCATTCAACTGATACATTAATAGCTGATATGCGGTATCTTACACTCAAAACTGTCTAAGTCCGGGAACAAACAATGTTCGTATGCAACTCCTCTCCGTTACGTACTGCTGATCAGTTCCACATCTTTCAGTGTTAACAGCGCCAGTTTCCAATCTGCATACAGGATTCCGAAATAAAAGAGAGAATTATGAAGGCACATTACAGCGTGTCATATGTAACAAACCCTGAACCACATCGGATTAAAACGGCAATTATCACAGACTTCAAACACACGCAATATCATTGACATCAAAACTTTTGCAGTGTGTGCAGGTAACTATGTTGTCTGAGATTGTCTGGTCTGGAAAACCTTCGTCCACACACTCGGCACTGTAGCTGGTTCCTAGCTCCACCACATTCGTATCGAACATGCCTGTTCAACTTAGAGCGTGACTTGTAACGTTTTCCACACACAAAGCAGACATGTCTGTAGGCATCAGCATTAGCAAGGCTCATCAGGTAAGGCAAGCCAATGGCAGACTCAAACAGACCTGCAAACAAACAGTAACAAAACTGCCAACCTTATTCATGTTTAAATTCACTCAAATAGGTTTGTGAGAATGACTTGGTGACACTGCAGACATCAAACACAAAATACAAATTTACCTCCACAAAATCCCACCACCCCAACTGCTTCACCAAATGCCTACAACACAAGAAACTTGTGCTAAAATTGGAAAATACTACACTGGTAAGTGTACATATAATGTATCTGAAGTGATGTATGTAAAGTTCATGGAACCTATTAAATTTTAACCCACAATGTATCAGTTCAGTCATCCTCGACAACAAAGGGGAGTTTCCAATGACAAGAGTAGGACTAATGAATAGCAAACTGCAGTCCCCTCCTATTTTCCACCCTGTGCAATGCAGATGCTACTATATCCCAGCAGATGCAGGTTTTTAATCCAATAAAGCTGCAATGCTCAGTGAGACAGAAGACGACCCTGCATACACACTACTCCATCGACAAAGGCACACCGTTATATCAGCAAACATGTTACACTTCAAGTGAAGTGTTAGTTTTATGACAAAAAGATTTGCGTAACAGAAAACCGTAGCTTGCCCTAAGTCAACAGGATGCATGGGTAAAGGAACACAGTCCCTGTACATGCAATAACCTATATGGTAGATTGAAGGAAAAGCTCGAAATGTAATTCCCCACGGTAAGGCAAAGCACAATGTTCAAGAATAAGTTGACAAAAACAAACTGTATAAGAGATGGTTACGGGGCATGAATTTAATGTGTTCATAAAATTCAATGACCACCTTCCCAGAAGTGTAAAATGCCAATGCATTCCATTTTTCCTGAATTCAAGTACTGCCAAAATATATTTTTAAAAACAGTTTTGAACCTACATACGCATGAGGTCCAGAAGGTCCACCAAGGAGATTTAGAATACCAGTACCATAAATAACCCTCTAGAACATTGCCATCACAACTTCCAAAGATCAACCTACTGGCATACCTAACCACCTCCCAAGCCACCTCATCACATGTGCACAGTTCCATGCAGGTCTTTTATCAACAATGGGGAGTGTTAGTCCCTTATATGGTGGGTAGACGGCATGACACACCTACTTTATAAATAGAAGGTTCAAAGACAACTTCCAAGGACTTGTTCATATTTTGCCTTGTACAATCCACATTAAGCTGGGAGACTGTATAGGCCAAAATCCTTAATTTGCTGAATGGTCTGTCACAGCAGCTGCATAGAAGGAAATGCCTCTGGGATGTTACACCGTGTTAATATTTTGAGAGACCGCAGTACACCTCCAGGTTACACAGTCACTACAATCCTGGGGACCAACCTGTCTTCCTTGCAATGTGTCAATCTTAAAATGGTGCAGTCAAACCATGAAACTGACCACCAAACTCCTCTGGTAAAAAAATCTCTAGTGTCCATATACCTACTTTCATGTCCCCTAAGCCACCATCGCCCTTACACACAGCTCAAACATAACATGGAGACCAAAGCTTGCATGCCCATTCTTCCCTGGACAGGCAGGGGCACTTTTCCTTAAGGCAGAGTGGCCAGGGTGTGAACCTGACCAATTAGCTCCATCTGGAGCCAATAATACAAATGAATGCAGCTTTACTTACAACCCCCATATGCCTTCATGGAATGCACAAGGGCTTTTAACTTGCAGTTTCATCTGAATTAACACTCAGTTCTGCCAACTGACTCCATGTCAGCACTAAAAACTTTGTAACCAAGAATCATTCTCAAACATAAAAACAGACACCTCCAAGCATATCACCCATATGTTCAGCAGATGAAACTATGCCTTTCACCACATCAAGAAGCCTCAGCTGAATGTTACACCATAACAAACCTCCCACAGCACAGTACTGCTACTACTACTGCAGCCAATCATTAACAAGAAAAAGCAAGCAACTGTTTATGACCATATGCCCCAGCTTGATCCACATCACATGTACACATACCCTCAGCTCAAGCCAAGCCCATACTCATTCAGGTTCTTGTGACCCTCTACAGCAGTGCTCCCCAAACCCGTTTGTTAGCAGATCCCTACTGATGTCAAAAAATAACCGCAGATCCTCACATCCTTGCTCACAAATATAGTGTCTGGATGATGGGTATCCAAAATTACAGACTTCTCATAACTCTTTCTAGACAGTTAAAAATATATAACAGTAGCACATGTAACAATGCATTGCATGATTTTACCTCCAACTGTGTGTAGGAACAGGGGGTTTAATTATTCTTACATAAATGTGGCACATTGAAGTTTCATGATTATTTTTTACAAAATATTATTCCTTTAATTAAAAAATAATTAAACTTCAAAGTATCCATTACTTAAATGCATTCACAGATCCCCTGGGAACCTGTTTCAGATCCCGTGGGATCCAGAGTACTTTGTAAGCCACTGCTCTAGGGTAAGATCTTGGTTAGAACATGTTCACAACCTCACAAAATGTTTAGTTACCACCACGTTACTTCCGGAGCACATGAAATGAGACCACTTGCATTAACTGATGCATTTAAATACAGGCAAAGAATATTTTCATTGGATATGGGCTGAGCTTACCCAATGGGAATCAAGCTCACAACAGATTTCAGAAATAACGCACTGTTGAAGAATTCCTATTCTGCGTAACAGCCCAGACCTAAGCAATTCTCTCCCCAAATTTTAGTATTACTTCACACCAGCATGTATGACATAACCTAACTGGGCTAATAATATTCCATGCCATACAATAGTTATCTGTCATCTAAATTTCTGTCATCTAAATTTCTGGACTGTAGGAAATCAAATAACAATGGGACTTAAACACTAATTTACCAGTGACAGCATTTTTTGCTAACTTGATGGATTTGCCCACATTCTGCATACTGGTAGTTACCATATTCATGTGGTATGAGAATTTCTGCCTTGGTGGAGCCCCTGTAATGAGTTACTCTCAACCTGGACCATGTCACCGAAACCCACAACCAAAACAGTGTGTTTTTCAAGTTAAATAACTTGAGATTCTTCGAGGTCATGGAGTTTTGTTGTATGTGAATCTCAATTCAATTTTGAAAACTGAAAATCACAGGGAAGATCATGTAATTTGACAGTAACAGGTCAGACCAGTACTGTTCCATCATGACCCAAAAGTCTAGGAAATGGGGAGTCATGTTAGTGACGTAGCCAACAGTCTAGAGGTACTGAACACTGAAAATTTAATGACCCATTATACCACCCCAGCACAAATTACAAATAAAGTGGCTGTCCAGACATCTGAAGGTCACACAGGTACAGCCATACCAACACAGAGCTACAAGCAGGGTCAGCTGAATGGGCATGCAGAGGCATAGGTTCAACAATCCACTCATCTGATTTGTCCCAAGCGATAAATACGGACCAGTGGAAGCAAGAATATTTATTCATCACTATTCTCTCCCACTTTTATTTCACTACAAACATCAAATAATCAGCATCATCTACATGTATTAAATACAACAATATTTTAATGCCTCACATACACACACACTTGGTGGGAGTAATTATACCTGCATGGTTATGCACAGTTCATACAGCTTGTCTTCTGTAATACCTGGTAAATCAAATCAACATCTGGCAACATGTAAGAAAATTTTAAATGGTCCAAGTTTTTTGACAGAATGAATATGTAACACGGTAAATGATAACCATGAAGTCCAGTCCCCCCCCCCCCCAAACAAAATAAAAACAACATTAAAATACCCTGTGTTACCCCCAAAACCCTTTTTTTT
>Ga0123354_10022079_pt1 | contig 10035 bp, 7 predicted proteins | sample TergutLab28metaG_2_FD_97872 | JGI IMG/M metagenome (GOLD analysis project Ga0123354, IMG submission 97872) | Labiotermes labralis P4 segment gut microbial communities from Petit-Saut dam, French Guiana - Lab288 P4 | ecosystem: Host-associated > Arthropoda: Insects > Digestive system > Gut ...
ATCATTTAGCTCCTCGTTATGCAATCTCCTCCATTCCCCCGTTACCTCGTCCCTCCTAGGTCCAAATATTCTCCTCAACACCATGTTCTCAAACACCCTCAGCTTCCTTTCCTCCTGCAATGTACTAATTTCTCAAATTTATTTTTGGAAAAAACTCTACATGTTTTGGACAGTTCCTCTGTCCATCTTCAGGAGTTTTTCATTCTACATAGAGCAATGTATGACATATACCATTGCTGTGTGTTCAGTTAAAAACTTCTGATGATGGACACAGTAACTGTCCAAAACATGTAGAGTTTTTTCCAAAAATAAATTTGAGAAATTGGTGCATCTAGTTGGTTTTATTATAAGAATTTATCGTGATGCATAGTCACCTAAATGTCAAACACCTGATACAAATTTTCTAAACTTAAAAAAGCAACAATAGCATGTGAATTGAACCACATTTCCTGTCAATATGGGGCACTTCATAGACAAACACTGCTTGTAGGGCGTTAAAGGAAGAGATGTACAAGACAAATCAGAACAACTTGGTTCAGCCAGGTTCTGGGAGAAGTCAAAAACACAGGGAAGATATTGCAAGAAATTTAAAAAATTAAAACTATGGGAAGACAGGATAAACTGGGAATTTCTGCATATTGGGCCATACAAGTGGCAACAATGCTAAAAAAAAAACAAAGCAGTGACCTAAACAATTATGACACAGTTAATCAAAAATGATCTAAAGCTTTAGGCAATCAATAGTTCAAACTGAGAAATTTTGGGTCAGGATAATATATCATTATCAACAGACCATGAATGTAAACCGCAGAGTATCGAAACCTTGAAAAATCAGATTATTTACACTGACAGATTTCAACAGAGAACTGTACCGCAAGTTGGATGTCATCACTGCTCACAATGCAGTGACTGATGTCTGCTGTACTGCATGTAGTCCCATGTTGGCTGCAGGCAGTACAGCAAGCAGCAATGCAGCTATGAGCAGGTTCCACACTCAACTGGATACATCTACGAGTCGGGCCTGTGGTTGCACTGCACATACCTGCTATTAGGACCAGCCAGTGAATGTCTTCAAACAAACAGTCCAGTATGTTAGTGTCTGATATGTTCATGGTTTGCGAATGCATGCGCTGCAGCTGCCCCTGTAAGCGACTTGTGCGATCCTCCAGCAGTTTAGCCAGCAGGGGCAATGAGTGACCAGGCACCTGGTAAATTTAAATGCTTTCTCTGTTTTATTAACGGCAAAACTCCATTTCAACAATGAATGTTATAATGTCCCCTGCTATACTGATGCAACAGAAATACATCTCACGCACCAATCCCCACCATATCTTGTCCCAAGTTTGCATGCTTCCGCTTCCAGTGTATGTCTCCGTATCAGCACCTCCAGTTATCTGGCATTCTGTTCAGAGAATGCTTGTAAGGATAACCTGTGTCAGTGACAATAGAGTTAGTACCAGAGGAGAAAGCATCAATCACCATCCAACACCACTGTGTCCAACATCCACATCATGCACTGAAGTGCAGAGGTGACCCTGTCCCACTTTTTACAGAGGCCACTGAGTTTCAGCTACTTGGCCAGCCAGATTTTATCAAAACAAAATAATGAACTAACAACCAATCAAATATCACACGTGTGTGTTTAGCAATCCACCTTCACATCTGGGAGGTGCTAGGTTCAAAGTTTGGCCCATTAACAAGCTACCCTGACCAACATGTCTCCTAACTTTCCTCATTCCCTCCAGTACCTAAAATTATGCACATCTGCTACCTTCCGCATTGTTTCCAAGCCATACTCGATGTCATGTTATCATATGAAGGGGTGATATGGTATTCACATGTTGACACCCCCTGCTGACAAAGAAACAAGCTTCTTACATCAGCCACAATCCAAGCTGTATCACAACTATGCAACTCCATTAATCATGAGCACCCTGGTGTGACCCAAGTACAACACAAACTCTATCACAACACCCAAACAGGAAACATGGCAACCCCCCCATCACATCAAGGGTCATACTACAATAGATGTTTTCTCCCTATACTGGCAATGGATTTACAACCAATTATGAATTTTTTGCTTCCTTCGTACCTTAGCAATGTGACTGAGGTGTCTTCACTGCTAAATCGATCTGTCAGATGGCCAGTGCTGTAATAAGCAGCTCTACCATAACCCTGACAAACCCAGTTGTGACACTAATCACAGACAGTGCTCAGTCACAACCATGGCAACCCAGTTGTGCCTCAAAAAATTACACAGAGAACATTACGTACAGGAAGACACCTCGGATTTCTCTCCAAACCAAAGAGACAAACACTCATACCTGTCTTCCAAAGGAGCCAATTGTCTGCAACTGGTCCTTGAACTTTGTTCTGTCATCTTCTTCAGTTTCATCAATTTCTTCAGCATCCAATTCTCTACCCTGTAATCAAGACAAGACAGTAGAACAAACTGCACCTTATTCATTTAGCATATTCTGCACGAGATTCCCTGCTCTCAGAACACACAAGTGCCAGAAGACATACCTTTACAACTGTAAGCTCACTGATCCTATCATGTCAAAGACTGTATATGTGTGTTTGTGGCACAAGTACAGTTAAAGTATATACCGCACCTGTGTAATGATGACAAAGACACTCCATACCACTTTATACCTTCCTAACATAATTCTCTAAGATATTCATTAGCCACATTTCCTTATAGAGGTGTGTCAAAACAACTGCACTAACAGAAGGTCCTTATTTTAAATTAGGCATCCTGCTGTGTCTCAATTTAATAACTGTAATAACATACGATGCAGTCATGTTGACCATTACTGCATGGTTATCAGAAGGTCTTTACTTTATCTGACAATTTATCTATCATTTCCCACTGTTATTCCACCACACATGTGACCAGCTGGCTCAGTAGGCTATGTAAAATACAACATTTGTAACTGAGCTGGAAAGAAGTGACAACTGATAGTTGTCAGACAAAATAATGAACCTACACTAGTAGAGGTAAAGTTAACAACAAAACTTCAACATCTGACTGCACACGAGCCCAGTCAGTGTCTCTCAACTGCCTGCATGAGTCAGAATCTTTTAGTATTAGTTTACAGTTCTATTAACTTCACAACAAAGACCACAGCTGCAAAAGGACTGTAGGCTAGGCAACTTTGTAGAAAATAGGCAAAGTGTTAAGATTACATAGTGCAAGTGACTGATGAATGAATGAATGAATGAATGAATATGGAGCACTGCAGGGCGACACTGACAGGGAACCCTAAAGCTTGGAGAAAAACCTTGGCCAGTGCCACTATGGCTACCATAAATTCCTCAAGCTAAGGCACGGGACTTGAGCTTCCACAGTGATAGGCCAGTGACTATCCACATGTCATGACAAGTTCCAAGACTGTCCTGCGCTCTATGTACTGTTTAGAGAGTCAGAGACACTCTGGGAATTCTGCTTAGGCAGAACTTCCTCAATAGTGGCAAATGCCCAGATATTAGAACTCCTTCCCCACTTTGCAGTTACACTTACTCCACAGATATCAAAAACAAAGTGCAGATCATTATAACTACCTGCCCTCGTGAGCCATCTGGTGGTGAGAGATGACACTTGAGGTATGTGTTGAAGATCTGCATTGAAGACTGTTTGCAGAAATCCTTTGGAAAGACCTGTGAGTCGCTTAACACTGAGATCCACGCCTCAAGCATGTGGTCAAATGCCTCCATGTAAAGCCGATCCTCAGCACAAACCTGTAAGTAAATGCTGAATGTGACTATCTGCTTTCCCTGTTTTTCTTCAACCCCTGTTACAGGCCTGTACAGGCCCTGAGGGTTCCAGGAGAGTGATGGTCCTAGATTTCATGACAATCAGCACTTGAAGGTGGTAAGGTTGTCAGTCTTATGCACTGGCTGTCTTCACCCCAGAAAATATTCATAGTACTCATTTTTGTTACAGCCACGGTGCAGTTGAAAGGATTATGTCAATGAAAAATTCCACTGACACCATCGGGTATCAAACCCATGACCTCCCGGCTTGTAGTGCAGTGCTGCTTGTCCTGTACATTCTGTTTGCATAACCTATTTCACCTTTTGAAGCCTGGAGTTCATCTACATAATATTTCAACATTCGGATCCAAATAAACAAATAACATATTGCACCTTGTGAGGTGTCAGATTCTCACAGTGATGCTGCCTACAGTTCAAGTCTCCTGAGATGTGATTTACCATTACATTCCAGGTGAATTGAAGCCTCACTCACATAGCTGTAAAAACCTTCAAACTTGCATCTACAGATTTAACTATCAGGATCTGATTATCTGCATATTTAATTGCCAGTACCTGACATCTTTTGACAGTACCAAAATTTTGACACTCATTCAGAGCATGTGTACAGTCAAGTACACAAAGTACAATATTCTAACACTGAACACTAAAGCATGGATCACTATAAATAGAAACAGATGCAAAACTGAAGGAATGGATGTGAGTGGCATCAGAAGTAATGGGGGTAAACAAGAATCAGGTACTAAAAGTTTTAAAGGAGAAGCTGACATTCAAGATTTTTGACAGAGTTACAATCAGCATCACAGAGAACAGCATCAGAATTAAATTTAAGAGGAAATTATTTATGGAATGACCATGAATATGATAGTTAAGTATCAGAAAGCACTAATGAAAGATGAAAGAGCTGGCCAGAAATTGCCAACAAAAGATTGTGGTAAGAGAGACAGGACAGGGGACTTTTGATCAATGACTGGTACGTAAGTGAAAGAATGCTCAACGAGGATATAAATGCACTAAAACATATGCAACTTCAACTGAAGATACAGAACACTCACCGATTCCTCCTGAGCAGCTCCCTCTGCAAATCTACAAGTCAGCTGTGTTAGCTGCTCAAGGAAAGACTGCAGCAAATCAGCAGGCATGCAAACCAGAAGTGGAGGGGGGAAGAAAAGTCCTGCCTTGCGAACAATATTGGATATACCCAGCGCTTCTCGGTCCAGAATATCCACACTGCAAAAGGAATCATGCAGACCAACTAGAGTGATTAGTCCATTTACTTTTAGGGGCAGACATTTCAGAAAATTTGGTAGCCAGAATAAATTTTTCACCACCTGTCAAAGTAAGGCCCAAAAAAACTAGTGTACTGAATTTCATTTATTAACTGATACAATAAAGCAAATTCTCACATCCTCATTCTTTGGACATCAGCAACAAAACGTTGTAGAAATGTACCCATTACGTTTATCACGTCTGTCAGTTGCTCAACAACTGTCCGTCTGCACACAACTGAAAAACCACTGAATAAACTTACACAAAATTTGGCACTAGTGAGTCTCATTAAAAAGGCTTAAACATTTCAGCTGGTTAAAAATCAAACTACAATAATGCCAGAAAACCTGACAGGACAAGATATTCGTACAGATACATGGGAGAATAATATTCAAAGGGGTTTTAGAGCAAATGGGCATAGTGGAATGCTCTTGTGTACACGATACTGAAGTGATATGGACCAGTAGACTGCTCTTGTGTACACAACACTGAAGTGATACGGACCAGCAGACTGCTCTTGTGTACATGATACTGAAGTGATATGGACCAGTAGACTGCTCTTGTGTACACGATACTGAAGTGATATGGACCAGTAGACTGCTCTTGTGTACACGATACTGAAGTGATATGGACCAGTAGACTGCTCTTGTGTACATGATACTGAAGTGATATGAACCAGTAGACTGCTCTTGTGTACTTGATACTGAAGTGATATGGACCAGTAGACTGCTCTTGTGTACATGATACTGAAGTGATATGGACCAGGAGACTGCTCTTGTGTACATGATACTGAAGTGATATGGACCAGTAGACCCCTCCTGTGTACATAATACTGAAGTGATATGGACCAGTAGACTGCTCTTGTGTACATGATACTGAATTGATATGGACCAGTATACTGCTCTTGTGTACATGATATTGAAGTGATATGGACCAGTAGACTGCTCTTGTGTACATGATACTGAAGTGATATGGACCAGTAGACTGCTCTTGTGTACATGATACTGAAGTGATATGGACCAGTAGACTGCTCTTGTGTACATGATACTGAAGTGATATGGACCAGTAGACTGCTCTTTTGTACATAATACTGAAGTGATATGGACCAGTAGACTGCTCTTTTGTACATAATACTTTAGTGATATGGACCAGTGCCATGCACTTGTGAATATGCTACTGAACTGCTGGGCTCCATAAAAGAAGAGGATTTTCTTGACTACCCCAGCTACTATTTACTTGCAAGTTTTAAATTTTTTACAGTTGGGTAATCAAGAACACCAATCTTCATGGATATGAAGCTGTATCGCCAGGTAAGCAGCAGATAATGTACTGAAGGTGACATTTTTCATACAAACAATGGCAGTCACTTACCCAAGAATGAAGCATCACATCCCTGAAGACCAGTAACCTACTATCAGCTTCTGAAGAAGGACAGTGCTGCACACATTTACCTAGTTACCACAGTCAACATCAATCTGCAATCAAGTGCACCACTCAACAGACACTCACATAACTTACCTTGTCACAAGATTGAGGAAATTTTGCATATAATTTGCAAGGTACTGCACTCGAACATCTTTATCTGCAAACACAGTTCCATTCAGTGATGCCAACTGCACCAAGCAGTTGAGTGAATGATGAGCCAACTGTGGATTTTCACGAACTTTCCAGTGAATCTGTGGGTATACCAGTAAGTTTTCATTAGTTACTCATGATCAAACCCCTCCAGCAACCTCCTAAATCTGTTACCACCCCCCTGCCAAACTTTCCTGTATCTAGTTTAGTGACCTAGTCGTGATGTTCATAGAACTGTTCACTATTGCAAACTATGCTAGCTACAAGCACTTATGTAAAGTGATATGTGCCAGAGACTGGAGGGGAACTTCATCCTCCTTGAGGATAACACCCCAACAACATCTCAGGAAGAGTGTACAATATCACAATATACAGTAGCTTGAACTGCAGAAAAGGAACAACGCTCAAATCAAGAACCAAATTTTACTGACATAATTAAACAAAGGGTTGGATATGAGGGCATAGAACATACATAAAACTCACAGCATGGGTTCATATTGCAGCAAAAGTACAAAGCAAATTTCACAATAACTCTGCATGTTTTAAACTAGACATTTGGCAGGAAACAGGCAAGTTTTAATTTTATATACAGCAGGCTACAAATCAGCAGATGGTTAACAGGTCTTCTCATTTCCTATTGTTAGTACACGTGGAAAACGTTTTTCAGCACAAAAGATTCACCCAATACTCCACTTTTTAACCCCACATATGTTAAACTTCATAATTTTGTCACCAGTGGCACCACAAATGATCAAAGTATAAAACAATCGTATATACAAAATGCCAATTTAGTACAAAACAATCTCTCACGTTTTCACATATGTGGTCACGTGTGCTTGGTGTGGGCTCCTTCGGCAATGTGACACAGGTCCCATCAACAGACAATTTCACCACATACTTGTCGTGACATATCCAGGTTGACAGCTCTGGATTCCACCTTTGTACACCTCTGCAGACTAGCGGAAAAATTATGAACTTAAATCTACACAAAAAAAAACTTAATCTTGGAATATTGCTTTACAGTACAAGAAAATTTTGTACGTATTCTCAACAGGGAGTTGCAAGACCTCCAAACTGTCTTCTAATTTGTACCCACAGTGTAGAGTATATGAAATCTACAGGCTTTTTAATATTAAGTTATATGAGATTATGGTTATGCAGAACAAACTGCAAAGGATAAGGGAGGAACCAACTAGGTAAAGGTAATGGTAAAGCTATATCTGAACAGGCCTGGACAGCCCCTGAGGGTTCCAGGAGGCTCACACTCCTGGATTTCAAGACAATCAGCATATGAAGGTGGTAAGGTTGTCAGCCCAATGCACTGGCTGCCCGCACCCCCCAGGAAATATTCCAGGTACTCATTTCTGTTAGAGGCTGAGTCAACACCAGGGCCATAATGCAGCCGAAAGGTTTATGTCAATTAAAAATTCTAAAGACCCCATCAGGAATTGAACCTGTGTCCTTCCATCATGTAGCACAGTGCCTCAACCAACTGTGCCACCGCAAGCCCCCGGAACCAAATAGGAGTTATCTGAGAATGTCAAGTAACTTACGGTAAAGAAGAGGGCGACTACACTGGGATCCAAAATCACTTCCTTCCAGTGGGTCCCCAGTCTCAAAGCAGGACTCTGGTCAGCCTCATACACAGTTTCGAACACACCAATCAGACGTTTGGGCAGTGAAGCTTCTGTTAAGGATCATGTCACACTTATATCTTTAATCACATGAAGCTCACCTCACAGAAAATGAAGTATGTCTGCTGCATGGCTGATAAAAGTAACTGATGCTCACTGTAAGAACAGCAAAGAAGCCATAAACACACTCTGTGGGTGAAATGTTGTGTTACTGAACTTTAAAGCATATGGTACATATGTATATCACCAATGAGACACTCAAACAGAATGTCCTGTTTTATGTATTATAGAAACATTACACTAAAACACCATTCACACCTCAACATGGCCTCCCCTCTTATCACACACATATGCAACTTGAAACATTTGAGGAACTCCAGTTTCATGATATGTTCTTGGCTGACTGATGAGTCCCTTGTACTAAATCCACCATCTCTGGGATCAAGTGTGTTATTTAACAATGTTGCTAATTGCTAGAATTATATAGCATCTGTGACAGCTGAATGAATGTGGAGCAATGGTGAAATATACTGTGAGGCACAAACTGAAGTACTTGGGGAAAAACCTGTCCAGTTCCACTTTGTCTGCTCTGAGCCCCACTAGAATAGAACTAGGCTGAGACTGAACGTGAGCTGCTGCAATACAAGACTGGCAGTGACCCCAGCGACAAGAAAACACCTGGGTTTATGGCAGGTAATGGGGCACCTCAATTATGTTTTCAATAAAGAAGACTTTAAAAAAGAAAATTCATACAAAAGAGGCAAATTAAATGTGTGACACGCTACAAAAGGATGTCAGAGCAAGTTATGATGGTAAGACAGCGTGCCTGCAAGTAGAACATATTTTTGGATGGGCCTCAAAAAACCTGAACAGCCCATTGGTGTGTAGATCGACACACTAACAAGTGACCAGATACAGTGGAAGCTCCTCCTACACAACACCCCACCATCTCAGCTAACACTTCAGAAGCAAATAACTACGGTACAGCACGCCATAAAGGATATGATAGGCTGAGATGAACCCCCAGCTCAGAACGCCTTCAGCAATGGACAGTAGGTGTTTCAGGAGCGCTAAAACTTCATCTGAGTAAGGAGGAACCAACTTTGAAAGTTCACCCAAAGCTTGGACACAGAACTGGAAAATCCTCTTCAGATCCGTTACCTGGAAAGAACAAAAAAATCTTCACAAAACAACAAACATAATCTGTAACACCACTGTGGACAGGTTCAGAATAGCACTTGTTATGTATCCTCCTAGTGTCAAGGGTTTTGGCCCCAAACACGTCTATACTGCACCCTCCACACCAACACAGTGACAACCCTAAACACACCAGAAGTCCTCACGTCTGCTTTAACACTATATTTACTCAATTGTCAGCCAGCCTTTTCCAAAGTTTCAAAAATATTTGAAAATGCCCAATAACATACGAGGGTGAGTCAAATGAAAACCTTAAATATTTTGTATCTCGTAATTTATTGAACACAAAAGGTACATAATGAATTCATTTTTCTATGTAGTCTCCATTGCACGCTATTTCATTCACTGTTACACGGCGATTTTCCTTCAAGATGGCTTCAACTGCTGCAATGTCCTCTGGTGTCACTACTCGGTGTGCCTGACCAGGTCAAGGAGAGTCTGTTACAGAACTAATGCCGTTCACGAACTTCCTAGTCCACTCGTACACTTGCTGTAGTGACAGACATGCATCACCATACTGAACTTTCATTCGTCGATGAATTTCGATGGGTTTCACCCCTTCACTACTTAAAAAACGGATGACAGA
>Ga0123354_10022080_pt1 | contig 10035 bp, 5 predicted proteins | sample TergutLab28metaG_2_FD_97872 | JGI IMG/M metagenome (GOLD analysis project Ga0123354, IMG submission 97872) | Labiotermes labralis P4 segment gut microbial communities from Petit-Saut dam, French Guiana - Lab288 P4 | ecosystem: Host-associated > Arthropoda: Insects > Digestive system > Gut ...
TGGCCATTTGTTCCGCCTGATTGTTACTGCATCGCTCATTTAGTCTGTATTGCATTGTTTTTATAATGTTATTATCGAGGAAAATTACCACACCAGCTCCTATGTGTATGTATGTGTGTCTGTGGGTGGGTGTGTATGTTTATGTGTGTGTGTGTGTGTGTCTGTGTTTGGGTGGTTGTGTATGTGTGTGTGTGTGTGTGTGTGGGTGTGTGTGTATATATATATATATATACACACACACATACACACACCTAAAAAACCTATCCTGTTAATGAAACGGAGCTTAATATACCAATAAACTGTGAAGAAGAAAGCCTGGAAAAAAATCTATTAAGTTTTAAAATTTACCTTTCGCAAAATCACGTTGAACCTAACCCAAGAACTGCGCTAGGACAAGAATTACTTGAAGCACCTGGACACTGTTTCTTTGAACATACAGCAATTAATTCCGAAGATATAAAATCGTTTGAGTACTCGACATGTATAATTTGTAATAAGGTATATCTGATTCTAATTAAAAATATTATCAAAACTTATTTTCGACAATATCTGGCAACCGACATCGGTCGTTACGTCATTAAGACATCACTGGAGGCGTGACTGTGTCTTTGTAACACGGTGCAGATTTCAGAAATATTTTCTGTATGCAAAACAACTGCACTTTTAAAAAGAAACTGATTTTAATGAAAATGCATAAGATATGTAAATAAGGTCCAATGACCATGACGTTCTTTCCAATGACGTTTGTTTCTTGGGTGTGAGTGCTCCAATTAAAATAGAGAGAAAAGCACACAAGAGTAAAAACTGGGGTTCAGTACGTAGCATGCACAACACACCCCTCGAGAATCCATGTATACACGTGGAAATTGTACGAAAATTCCGGCGGATATCTCTTTGTTTCCTCTCCCAATTATGCGAACCAAATCTCTGTGCCTCTCACAAAAACAATCAATCATCTGTAATTCAAGTCTTACAGACAAGTCCTCTAGTAACTTTACCAGCTGTCATGGGTTATGTTGCCTTCATTTTAGAAATGAATTATGCAAAAATAAATTCTTTTAGAAATATGGCGCTTCTGCTTAGACGCGGGATAGGTTCTTCAAAAGATTTGCCTAAACAGGCCAAAAAAACAGCACAATAGATAACAACCGCTTATTAGTCCAGCAGAAATCGAAGCAACTACTTCAGTATTCAAGCATACCACCATTCACGTCTTAAACCACGCTGCTACTGTGACTGACCCTTAGTAAACCAAGCAAGCAAACAAACAAACCAAGAAGCAACTATAGCTGTACCTTCTTGCTGCATCGTAGTCATTTTAAAGCAGTGGTCCTGTTAACTAAATGTCCCGCCATTCAAGAGTCATCAAGCAGCGGATACTTCTTTTTTTTTTCAGTCTTGCAAACATGAATATAGCCTATCTTTTGGAATATGTAATGTTCTCTGTATACACGTAAATAACAAACACAATACAATAAAATTTTAATAAGGCAAATTCCGTACGATGCGCCAATTCTCCCCGTTTGTGTTTTGTTCAGAGAGACGCCAGTATACCGCTGAGACTCTCCGAGCAGAACTCAAAAGCCTATTTCGTGCCACACTGACATTAGCAGTACAAGTCTTCTATAGTAGTTACTTTGAACAAATCAAATTTTTTAACCAAAAACGGATGTAGATCAAATGACGACTGCGAGTACACTGATGGTACGGAGTCCAAACCGAATCGCGTCTGACTCAAGACTCTGCAAAAGGCTTAGGCGGGCGCATTTGTTTTGCACAGAATTCCTGCTTGCCTCCGTCCCACTGCATAAGTTCAGTCTGTCGACAGACGATGATGATCTGTTTTTGTTGCATATTATTTAGTGACTTTTTAAGTCTCGATTCGAAGCGAAGTTATTAGTTTGCCCGCAGCACTGACGTGCTTATTCTCAAATAACCAATCGACTCCCACCCAAGCCAGTAGGGAATCCACTTATTTACAGCTTATAAATACCACACATCATTATTTGTATCATCATCATCATTATCATCATCGTCGTCGTCGTAATCATTATTATTGCTATCATCATGCAATTACATAAGAGAAAACTGTAACTCCTGGTGGTTACTCAGGAATAAACCTTTAGCCTCGACAGTGTTGCTGAAGTTCCCTTATTTCTTTGCGGGGCTTGAAGACAAAGCACACGGCTATACCCTGTCAAAAACACAAGTCCACACCACTGTATATTATCCAGAGTACAACCAACAATATGCGACGTTTCACAATTTATTTATTTCTGTAAGACGCTCCTGATGATGGACGGAAAATCCGTCTGAAACATGTAGAGCGTCTTACAGATATAAACAAATTGTGAAACGTTGCATATTGTTCGTTGTACTCTGAGAATATATTAGCGATGCACAGACCCATGAATGTCACTTTATATTAGTGAGACATTTGTAAGGTGTTCAGTCTATCAACATCCAAGATACAAATTTACGCACAGCTCCAGCCAACTTATGTCTCGCACAGTTCTGAATTAACTCGCCCTCACAACACACAACTGCACTTCAGCCCGATGTATTTTTAACTGCAGTAAATTTTTCACTAGTCACAAGCACTGAACAGTCTGACTCCCGACCTACAAAATCACCAATAAGACCGAGCCGTACTCCTGCGTTAACATCAATACAATAAATTTGTCAAATGCCAATTCAAAGTTTCCCATCGCCACCATATCTGTGACTATTGGCTTATAAGGGACAATCCGCACATAACTTTCACTAAAATTTACATACTTAACTCCGCGTAAAATTTCGCAATTCTACCCCATATACTCGTGAGCCGGGTAGCTCAGTCCGTATTTCGAGTGACTATGGACTGGACGGTTCGGGATCGAATCCCGGTGGGGACGAGATTTTCCGCCCGTCCAGACCTTCCCTGTGGCCAACCCAGCCTCCTGTAAAATGGGTACCGGCTCTTTTCCGGGGGTAAAGTGCGGCCGGGGCGTGCTGCTGACCACTCACCTCCTTCTAGTGCCGCGGTCATGGAAGAGTAGAGTTATACCTCTACCCACCCTCTGGGCCACACCGTGCCTGTAACGGGACCACTAACTTTTTTTTACCCCAAACTCTCAAAAGTTCAAGTTGTCAAACAAAGCTCAATGACAATTTCTCGCGTGTCTACCACACCGTTTTTACGTCCCACAAAATAAAATTTAAATGCCTGACAGATATATGAATATTCTTCGACCACCAACCACATCACATGACTTCGGGTCCTTACATCAAATGAAGGCACTACTGCTGTCCCGTAGTCATGCCACAATCGAGAACAATACACTAAAAATGAGTAGTTATGACAGAACAATGCAAGAACAAAGTTCCATAAAAATCGGTCCAGTATTTCAAAGTTGAAAGAAACAAGCATCATAGCCACCGCATGAGCCCAGTTTGTATTCCATTTTACAAAATGAATCCCTTCTGGTCAAAATACCTGACTTTCTTTTAGAAAGCTCGCGTAACTCCTTAATTAGGTGGGGTTTCACCCCATTTTATACGCCACGCAGGCCCTTAAGGTGAATCGAGGTACAGCTCTACACTTTTCTAGGACCTTTCGACACTAGATGGGGGTAGGGGGGTCAGCCCCACGCCCCGGCCGCTTCTACCCCCGGGAAAGACCCGGTACACATTGTACAGGAGGTTGGGTGGGCCCCAGGACCGGTCTGGACGGGCGGAAAATCTCGTTCCCACCGGGATTCGATCCCGGACCGTCCAGCCCGTAGTTAGTCGCTATACCGACTGAGCTACCGGGCCCACAACTCTTTAATTATAATCACGCAAATCACATGTTTTCTTGATATAATTGTACTAATGTTGTAATGCAGTGGACTACTGGCGTGCCCGAATCAAACTCTCTGACACAGAACGTCCTAGCCTTTATGTTGCAATTCACGGTTCGCAGATTCCTTGACGTCACCAACAGGAATTGTAAGGCTGGTTGCACGGAAACTACAGACTGAAACGGAAGTATGCATATAAAGACTCCAGCGAAATTTGATCCGTAAACCCTGCAAAACATGACAAAATGTCTGCAGGTGTGTATGTGCCTACAGCTCTAACTTTGATTTAACATGTCAAAATTTTCTGTTTATAGCCGAGACAGCAAGTAGCTCAAAGAATGACTCTCTCACAAGGTGAATGTAAAGCTATCCCAGCGCACGCATATGGAGGAATGGAGGTATAGCTCAACTCGTTCTTAAACCTCGATGTTAGATGAAGGTAAGCTTCACGGCCAGAACGCTTTACCCGCCCTTCAGTATCCAATGAAGAGGAGGCAGAGTGGGTTTGAACGGCTAAACTTGGTGCCATGAAGAGATATCACTCGTCCCTGCCGGGAATTGAACCACGATTCCTCGGACGTTCAATCACTACACCGAATGAGTTATCCCGCCTCCTTCCCTCTCACAAAATATTGATAATTAAAGTTAACCACATTCGTGGCAGGCGGTATATCAACAGGTCTGGAAAAATTCAGAAATCCTGCCATTACGACAGCGCTCTCATCGTCGCGTCCAGTAAAACATGTCACTGGATCCTACCTGAGCCATCTAAACCCAGTTAAAACCGTAGCACAAAAGTATTTACAACGTATTCTAAGTTTGTCCTAGAGCATATTCGTGCGCTTTCGAAACTGTTTCTCTTTCTCACCTTCTCCTTGTATACATCTCACCCTCTTTGACTTAAATGGCCTAAACACATGCAACACGTTATCCACAAAAACATTTGAATATTATCAATTTTCGAAACAATTTCAGCGCTGTCGCGCTATATCCAATACCCACCACATAAAATACCGTGTGACGAACTAACAAAAGTAGCTCTATGCTCAGAACAAACTTTGGTAGCGCAGACGGATGGATCAGTACACCATAGGGTGGCTCTTGTGCTTCACGATCAGAAGCAAATTAAAATGACCTCTGACCGGTCATCACGCAACGTTGTCTAGTATTTCGTTCAATAGCTACATTTTATATTCCATCAGTACTCATATTAAATGCAAGACAGATTCCGAAAATTAAATCTATCCTAACACACCCCCCCCCCCCACACACACACATATATATATATAAATTATCTTCCCTCTTTAGAAGACTATAGCGTTGGGATTATTTCTAGGAAATTTAATTAGGCTAATCTGTCGAATTCAAGAGCAGCACTTCTTCAATCAAAACAGAATTAAACTGGAATGTGAAGTGACCATTTCGAACCCCTGTTTCAAAATGCCTCCCGCACAGTGAAATCCGAAGACGTATTCTTACACTTAATTCTGGCCACTTTTGTTATCACATGATCTGTGTTATCGCTGAAGTTCAGACATGGATCCAGGCAATTTTTATAAAGTCGTTTACCTGAAAGACTCCTTAGATCGAATAATCGGGCCTATTATTCGACTAATAGTTCTAATTATTACGACAAGTGAATACTGTACTTAAATAATGTAAATCACATAGTGACACAGCTCACGTCTGCCTTGTCAATCCATCCTTTGTAGTCATCCAAAAGTTATTGTTTCCAGAAGTACCACTGCCACCGGGTACAAATCCAGTTGCAGTACATAAATATCATATCATACCAAGTACCAAATTCGGGGGGCCAGCAAGAATCTTGTCTCTTCTTCAAAGCCTCCCGACTGGTTCTGGGGCTCCCCCCGGCCTCTCAAGCAATGGGCAACGAGATTATTTTTCGGGGGCAAATGTGCCGTGTCGTGAAGGTGACCACTGACATCTACTAGCACCGAGGTTAAGAATGCATGGAGCCACACATCTAATGCCCCTATACGCCTTCATTACGTAGACAAGGATCAGTTTTCCTGTTTTACCTTTGTACAATTAAATGTTCTGAGAATATAGATATAACCACTGAAGAAGGAAAAGCACTTCCTTCATTCGCCTAAATACAAATCCATGTTCGCTCACAGAATGGAAAGAAATGTTTGTCTCTAAGTTAAGTGGAAAACACAAAAAAAATTGAAGTTCGTCGCAATAATTGGCTCTCTGATGGACTAATAAGTGTTATTTTTACATTTGAACCTAGACCTTAAATTGAGTTTCAGTAGCTTTTGTGGCGGGCACATTATGTGAAAACGGCACTGTAGGAACTTAAAATGTATTCGATGGAAGGGACTGGAGAAAATCTTCTTGTAACTAACGTAACAAGCGGCCGGATAGAGACAGTGGCTGCAACACGAACGCCACCACTGCACCAGTCTGGTGGGCACAGTAGCGCTGGACCCATCAAGCTGTGACGATTTCCGTTCGCACAGCAAACTCGCTCGCTACGTTCACCAGTAAGCACAGTCCGCGTTCTCATCTAGTATGGTGGAGCAGTGGATTTGATTGTGACTTCTTCTGCCATCCTGCTACGCCTGACATCACAATTATAGATGTCTGCAGCATACCTGCGATACCTCACCATATGGTTTCAGACTTAACACAAACTGTGTTGTTTGGTACTTCAATGCATGCTGTCAAGGACAGACACACCGTTCCATTTGCGTAATCAGGATCGTTTGTTGCGGGTCACACGTACCCCGCGGACCGTGCTTTCTTCACTCGTCCCTTAGGAAAACATATTATTATTAAGTAATATCTCAAGGAGCAAATCTGTAAACTAAATTCAATAAACGCAACCTTGATTTCATTTTGTCACATGAAACATAATGAGCAACTCAGCTCAAACGATATCATACCGGCTCGTATTCTGATAAATTGATACTCGAGGGGGAAATATTTTTCTCCGATTATTCACGATTTTTCTTTGTCCTTCTAGGCAAATGTGGCAATCGCTTCTTTCCTTAAACTTCCATATTCACTTAATAATATTTATTTACTGCAACTGGGTTGTTACCCGGTGGCAGTGGTTATTTTACATGTATACAAAATATGAAATTGGTTACTACTAAATTTAAGTCGGGAGGGCTACATGAGAAGCATGTAGTGGCAACTTGGGATCTTGGGAACCATCTCAGCATTTGCTTATAGACACAGGGAAACCAAGAAAAAACCTGTGTCGAGGTGGCCGGTCGCAGGACCTTCCGAGTACTGACTTCTAGCCAGCAGTCCGGCATCTAAAGTACAAAAACAGCAATGCACACACAGTACAACAAATACACATAAGATAACAACACTGGCACAAGACAACTACAACAATACACACGGCCAAACCAACAACAATTGCACACAAGACAACTTAAAACTAGCAACAAAACACACGAGAAAAATTAGAATACAACATGTACAAAAGGTATAAACACCCAAGTAAGAGTGTACTGTTTACAGCTTTTTGTAATTGTGTTTTTTTTCAATCATTAATTCACTCACGCTTTCACCCCAGTCCTTCACTTCTCATCACTTACTACTCCTATAAACCTTTTTCACCACCGTCCTAGCATTCAACGCTAGAGCGTCCTCTCTGAACCACCTACAGTGTCGTTAAACAAACTACACATAAATAAGGCGCCTACTGGTTACTTGATGCACCAACAATTTAACATTCTAAACTTGTACATTCAGCCCACACTGTATTTATGTGTTTTATATTTATCGCAGAACAAACAGTGACTTGTGCCACTTACAGCATAAACTGATTGGTTATTATAACCGAGAGGGAAAGTCTTTACAGCGCGGTACGGACTGGGTCTTTGAATAAAAAGTTTTACGCTTCGTATTTGAAAGAGTTAAAATTGCTGCCTTTCTTAGTATCTTCGAATCTCAAACGGCATGAAAACACCACTCACACAACAACTTGATTCAACGACGTTTTTACAATTATATTCTTTCAGTATTATTGATACATCTTTAATGTTTCTGCATCCAATAAGTACGTGCACCGAAATGATGTCACAATGCATTACAGAGGTTAATGACAGTGAAAAAGTAAAAATAATCTCAAACGTAAGACCAGTCATCACTTTTTTTTTTTTAACACATTCCTAATTGTCACGGCGTAAGACAATAAGAAAAAAATGTTTTGAATTACAACTGAAGAAAACCGAAGCTTAGAATACACTTGAAATTACTTCAGAAGCCCACTGGACAAACCCTTTCTATGCCGATATTTCTGTCCTGGGATTAAGACACCTGAACCTTGATTAGGCCTACTAGTTTCCTTTACCTCTGCCCCCTACAGCATTTTGGATTCTACGTACAAAGAAGGAAACATTTCAGAGTGAGATCCACGTTATTTCATGATGTTAGCGATTCTGGTTAGGGGGAGGGGCAGTTACGTATAAGGAACAGCGCGACTGCAAGTATTTCACGTGTTTGGCTATTAGACGTGCAGTTACATAAACCTATGTTCGATGTAATAAGAATCGTCTACTTACTGTTACAATTACATGCGTTTCAGACCCAACAAACAAATAGCATTTTCAAGAACAGGGCACCCGGTTTTCATACAAATAACCATCCCCCAGTTTCCGAAAATGTACACGTCTAATTCACTTTACGCTCCATTTTCTGAAAACGAAAGCAAAAGCAGTAAACTGCTGGTTGTACTTACAAGTGCTCTCGATAGCAGAGTAACAGACCACTTCATTGCCGCTATTAAGCGAAGACCATCCCCCCACGTAACGGGCGGTTGACCACACTCGGAAAAGGCTGCTCATTCACCACTACTCTGTAAGGGCTCTTCGTGGAACGGTGCAATGCATGCTACACGGCCCTTCTTTTAGGAAGGTCGTTATAAGAAATGCTAGTTTATGATAGTATTACATACGTGTTCATTGGTGCAGTTCCTCCACCTCAGTCACTTGGCTGGCCACTGATGGCTGAATGCTACCTGTAAATTCACGAACCGACTTCTTCACCTGTCCACGTCAGGCATACAGGGAGGGAAATGGCTCCGCGCGAAGCACCTGCAGTGGAGACCACAACATGATGGCAACACATTCCCTCTCCGTAATTACCTTCTCCATCTTACTTCAATCTACCGATACTAGCCAGCTAGACAGACAGACGGTGTTAGTCAAGATGTCAGTTACCCAGTCAGCCGACCGCAGCGCCAGCGATCAAACACATGGCGATATGTCGGCTGATGACGTCGTCAGTGGTCATCTTGTTACGTAATTTTTCAGTGACAGACGCCTTTGTATTTACTCTGGCATACAATACCATCTCTCCCTTGAAAGTTGCAACGAGACACGCTCGATGAAATTAAGCTGTGCCCAAACCCCGAATTTTAAACTCAGTTCACCTGATAACGTTTCGAATTCCTGTTAAGTGTTCAGTTCGCATGATGAGCCTTAGAACCCAAAAAGCAACACAAAAAATGTTCCACAATATACACAGTTGTCGACACGTAACATACAGTGGCGAAAACTGATCCGGTGCCTCGGTTGGCGCAACTGTGCGATGTCGCCCTGTGTACCTTTCGGCTGGATCTGACCTCCGGATAAGGTTTCGCCGATGGTAATATGCTGCTATAAATAACGACACAGTAATCATGGCATCACTGTCTATGGATATCACACCTCCACATATTCTGCGCAAGTTGTTACCAACTTATATTACGAGACAGACATTTTAGTGCAGCTAACCACTCGCAGCCATCTAGTTGAGAATGAGCGGAACCTATCTCCACTTCCCCAGACGCCTTCATAACGTGTATAGGCAGTTACATCTTTCACATTTACCAAAACCCTGACCAGACTCTAAGCCAAACGATAAAAATATTGATATCAAGTAGTTTGAATACTTTAATATTACGATTCAAAGATTGATTTAATGCAGCCTGTTACTTACTTAACCCAAAGGTTCATTACCGCACTCACAAGCGTCCGCCACCTGTCTCTACCCTGGGCCCGCCCATTCCAGTCCATACACCCACATCCCACATTCTGGAGATCCATCCTAATATTATTCACCCATCTACGCCTAGGCCTCCCCAGTGGTCTCTTTCCCTCCGGCTTCCCCACCAAGACCCTATACACCCCCCTCTCCTCACCCATACGCGCCACATGCCCAACCCATCTCATTCTTCATTTTATCACACGAA
>Ga0123354_10022081_pt1 | contig 10034 bp, 3 predicted proteins | sample TergutLab28metaG_2_FD_97872 | JGI IMG/M metagenome (GOLD analysis project Ga0123354, IMG submission 97872) | Labiotermes labralis P4 segment gut microbial communities from Petit-Saut dam, French Guiana - Lab288 P4 | ecosystem: Host-associated > Arthropoda: Insects > Digestive system > Gut ...
GAAGGAGACCACTGGGGAGACCTAGGCGTAGATGGGTGGATAATATTAGGATGGATCTCCAGGAGGTGGGATGTGGGTATATGGACTGGATTGGGCGGGCCCAGGATAGAGACAGGTGGCGGATGCTTGTGAGTGCGGTAACGAACCTTTCTTGTTCCGTGAAATGCGGGGAATTTCTTGACTAGCTGCAAACCAGTTAGCTTCTCAAGAAGGACTGGACTCTGCACCATGGAGTAAGTAAGTAAGTAAATATATATATTAGTTTTCGCATATTGCTCTTATTGACTGACGACCTTCGTACATTTTTCTGAAAATTCTTGTATACTTTCATACACGATATAATGTCCTGCCAAAATACTTAACGAAATTACATGATATAATGTATTACATGTCATATCTGCGTCATAAAGATCGTGTTAATATTCGAACACATTCCAGTTAACACAGCTCATATACATGTTAGAACACACTAACCTTTGTATTGTTGCCTCTTTGTATTTTCGGCTGATTGAAAAGTAGCTAACCATTTGCAAAATTAATGCACTATAAAAGGTTTTCCTTTGTACCAGTCTTCGTTTTGTTCTCGGATTGAGACCACTGAAATTAGTAGAGTGATGTTCACATAAAGGGAGCATTGTGGGAGAGGCAGTTGTGTCACATGATTTCCACAGCACCGAGAGGGAAAACCTGAGTCCCGAGAGAGTTTTCACCGGCACATAGTTTAAGAGTCAGTAAAATAAAATAGACCGTCATACTTTCCTTATATACATCAGCTTTAGAATGACTTCAATTGTACTGAAGAATGGTGGTTTTATAACCCGCGTGAGGACAAAGAGATATGCATTGCCTTATGAATTAAAACTCCCACGGAAACTGCAGTTCTCTCACATGTGGGATACACTAGAAATATTCTAGTCCAGTTTTGGTTATGTACTAAAGAATTTCATTTCCCTAATATGTATTGTAGGCTGACCACTGGGGAGACCTAGGCGTAGATGGGTGAATAATATTAGGATGGATCTCCAGGAGGTGGGATGTGGGTATATGGACTGGATGGGGCTGGCCCAGGATAGAGACAGGTGGCGGACGCTTGTGAGTGCGGTAATGAACATTCGGGTTCCGTGAAATGGGGGGAATTTCTTGACTAGCTGCAAACCAGTTAACTTCTCAAGAAGGACTCTGCACCCTGGAGTAAGTAAGTAAGTATTGTAGGCTACTTGAAATGGACAATAAATATATTATCCTACCGAAATGCTATTCACACTTCTTCCCTTATTAGTTGAAATGTATGATATTAAAATGACCATCAACAAGCTTGGCCTCAGAAAATAAAGAATAGATTTTGTTATTACAGCACACATTGAAAATGCAGTATGAATAATTCTGCTTTTTATGGACACATTCCTACTTAATCTGACGCTGAAAATGAACTTCGAATTGTACCATACCCCTTGTGTAATAAAAACTACTAAGTGGGTTTTAAGTCAATAACACAACTAATGTTTCGTTAGATATTATATTCTAGGTCAAAAAGACTACATGTTTTGGCTGGTAGTGGCCATCATCAGGTCTGTGTCGTTCGACACACTTAAGAGTACTTTATACAATTGTGTGTTGGCTTGTTTGATGAGGAGATCTCAACATCATGGCCTTTGACTTCCTCAGCTTTTTGATATTATATGACTATACCTTTAGGTTAATTGAGTGGCTTACCCACACACCTTATATAGATATATCAGACTCAAAAAAATGCCATGATGTTGAGATCTCCTCATCAAACAAGCCAACACACAATTGTATAAAGTACTCTTAAGTGTGTCGAATGACAAAGACCTGATGATGGCCACTACCGGTCGAAACATGTAGTCTTTTTGACCTAGAATATAATATCTAACTAAACATTAGTTGTGTTATTGACTTCAAACCCACTTAATAGCTGAAAATGAAATTATGACCTGTCATTAAAACGGCTTAGTACATAAAAAGTGTACGCGTGACATAAACACAAAGCTTCTATGAAGACCTTACAAATTATTGCAACAGTTTTCAGTACAATGACTGCTTAACAAATACAAGGAAAAATTCTGAATTATCATTGTGTTGTCTGAAAAGCTTGTATACAGATAGCTGGTTCTCCCATAAATGTGTACCAAAAGCAATAAGAAACTCAGAAGCTCAAAGAAGGCATTCAGGTAACAGCTTCGTTATTAAACACCTTGACAGCTCTGACATATCCTGCACCGTAAAAAGGGATATAAGCATAAGAAAAATTAGACAATGTTAAAAATGCAGTTCATATCTATGCTTTTCTGGGATCTTACGCAGTGCAGATTGGCAGAGTTTATTACCTGCGTTTCGGGACAACATATCGTTCCCATTTTCAAGGCACAAGCAGTAAATACTTCGTGACCCTTGAAGAAAGGATCGATAGGTTGTCCCGCAACGTCGGTAACAAACTATCATCATACTCTGCGTAAAATCCTAGAAGAGCGCGGAGTGCCATTTACACCAGAGCGAAAGGCTGCAATCAGCAAAAGGGCCCTCTCTGTATCATAAACGTGTAAGTTTGAATGCAAGTAAAGTTGTTTCTGGGCTACAAAAGTTTGAGTGTGCGTAAAGTTCGAACCATTTTTAATCTCAACATTCGTGGTCAGCTTTACCCCTGGGAAAAGGAACTCTTACACACTGATTAGAAGGCTGAGTGGGTTGGGACCCCACGGCCAGAACGGGTGTTGTGATAAGGAAGGAAATCCCTACGCTGGACGAGAATACAATCCTCGTCGTGCAGTTTGTACCTTCTCCGATCTACTCCGGCTCATGTGCGACTTGTAAACAGTTGAAAGTTATGTAATCTGCTTTCAGTGACGCTTTGTACACACAGGGTGTGGATTTTGTTTCTACAGCAGTTTCAAGAATTTTCTACAAAGCGTACCCTTAAATCATAAACAATAATGCAGTCAAAGAAGCACTGTGATTTTCGACTTTTATTCATATAAAGGTGTTATTACAGCAGTTTGAGTTCCTCTTAATTTTAGTATCCATCGAAAGTCTGAATTCATCCACGCATCTAAATCAAAAAAATTTCAGAATTATTTTTAGAGATTAAGAGGCGCAACATACATGATAAATGGGAAAACGGAAATTCAAGGTCGCTATTTATTAACCAACATTTATGCACCTTACGGTCTATACTTAATCATATATTGGACACTGCTCCGTCGCTATTCGGTGTCTACTGACACCATCTTCATAAAGGACCGTCAATTGTAAATTCTTCAAAACATATCAAACGATTACAAGAACAAAGTGTCGCGAACATCTTACAGTTAGACGGCAGCTCTCTGACGATGGTGTCAGTAGACATCAAAACGCGTCGAAGCAGTAACTAATATACGATTAATATACATAGTGTGGTGCAAAAGCCTTGGAGAATAAATGGAGACACGAGAGTGATGCACGGTACGTAGGATATTAAGATGAAACAGCAATGTGTTCATTACTTCTAAGAGATCCAGTTTTCCAGCAGAAGATTGTTTACTCCATTGGTACACGAAACATTCTTTTTATTTCCCGAAAATCAAAATCCAAACTCCACGTCTCTTTACCTGCCAACCCTAAACCAAGAGTTCGTTCAAAAGCATCCAAAACCAAGTTAATGGCACAGCACGCTCAAGAAGGCCCTGATTTATTCGGAAGTAACAAGATTTTGGTGACAGAGGTAGGAGGGCCTGAACATCTTCAAAATGACCCACACATCCATTACAATTTTATTCAATGAACATCGGCAACACAGTAAAACACATACTCCAACTTGGAGTAGGCTCGACGTGTATCTTCCAAAGGAGTTCTGTGAGATTCTGCACAGCCGGTTAGCCGTCAATATAATTTATGTCTGACTATAAATATCACACTTCACAGAACTCTGGAATTATTTCTATTCCTATTTCGTAAAATGACAGTACAAATATTCTTCAAAATTTTCAATATCTAACAATATTGTATTTCTTTTTAAGATACGCGAGGCAGCCAACGGGACAAAATCTGCGATAAGTGTGATAAAAGAAATGTGAAACAGACTGTACGTACAGCCACTTTCACTGGGGTGTTCTATTAAGCTAAAATGGTAGGACATATTTTACATCATATACTTACAACGTTACATTCTAACGTACACACATATTATCACATACATGCGAGTTATCGGACTCTTGTCATATTATGTAACCAAGCGAAATCTCTCAGAACTAATGGTTGGCTACACATCTGCATTATCTGATGAGTACTTTGTAGTACCAAACACCCTTCCGCGCCCTGCAGAACGTATCAATTCAAAGCTTACAGAGGGATGGGTTAGATAGAATAGAGACGGAAAAGGGTTTAGAGGTCTATATGAGGCTTCCGCCGGTGTAAATGACACCATTAGTGCTTCTCGTCTACCATCTAACCCGTTTTCTACTTTCTCCCTACTCTCAACTATCACCCCCTCATGAATCCGGACGTTCTAGATTGAAATTAGGATAAAGAGGGGTTGGGGTTAGAGGGGCCAATTCAAATTTGAAATCCGTACACTGCATTCTTTATTTAAGTAGATCCCTTCACCATACCTTTTTCTATTACAGTCTGTAATTAACTGCATACATACTGTGTTTGTAAAGATAAGTAGACATTATATTTCAGTGCTACTGTCCTTTCCACTTAAATTATCCCTAGAGAATTCATCGGTTCGTTCCGGTGACATCTGTGCTCTTAGGCAACAAAAGGAAATTACACTCATTTTACCAAAGATCTGATACAAGAGGGGAGAATAAAATTCTTTGTCCCATGCTAAATGGGATAGAGTTACCACACTCCAAACGCTATAGCCTTTTTTCTATTGGCCTGTGATGACATGTAGATTCTCTTATCGTAATAATTTACACATTTTTTAGGGAAGAGTGGACAGTACACACGTACAAAACTGAAACCCGCAGACCATATTTTTTGGTTCGCCAATTGGTTGTTGTTGTTGCTCTTGTCTTTCAGAACAGCAATTTTGGTGTTGGCCTATTTCACTAGAATAGTCGTGTGATATGGAATTCACAAGCGCAAGTTATGGATTTCTCTCACACACATATGTATATCCAACCATCTTTAACAAAGCGAACCTGTTACATCACTGAGTGATGACACCTACGGGTATGTTCACAAGCTACTGTTTTGAGAAATTAGGCATTCCAAACAAAAGCCGAGTACATGACGCATCTACAAACACAGGCAAAGTTAATTACCAACGGCGCCCTCAAAATATCAAGGTGGATAATTATTAGCAACATGAAGTCGTAGTTCAGTTGTTACATTAGTGTCAAGTGGTTTGTAATAGTTTAGCAACACTTCCCGACAACGCCACTTCTTTAGCCGAAATAAATGGCATGTTTCGAGCATCGTTGAAAATGCTGCCTATTTGAGATCGACATTTTGTGAGTTGCCATCGATACATAAGCATATCAGAGTGAAATTTTCTGTGACAATTGCCGCAAATGAACAAGAAAGACGAGCATATCGGCATACAGTCAACATCCTTCCAGTCTCACGGCCGGCAAAGCGTTCAGAATCTTCGGTGTAAATAATTTTTTATAATAGTATAAACAGCCAACTAGACGCAAAAATAATAATTTTATTAAAAATTTCAATCAGCCCGAAACATGTTGGGTTGATTGAAATTATTAATAAAATTATTATTGTTGCATCTAGTTGGCTGTTTATATTATTATATCAGTGATGCACGGTCACACAAACGTACTTTTCTTTTATATTAAAATCGAGCATTTTCACTACTGCGTATTTCGTTTCTACTTAACTTTTGTCTTACAACTTCAGCCAGAAAAATATTCGAATTTAATAAATGTGCTCAACTTGTCATGTCATGTTACTAGGTCACTGGCTTAAAGACGGACATAAACTGCCTCCACAGATGGGAGATTTTTTACTATTTCACAAAGGAAGCATAACAACGAAAAAAGTTAAAGATTTTGTGCACTGGCAGAGGGTATTTGATATATATATGGCACAAAGACCGAACTAAACAACACCTTTTCAAGGACTTCTGTTAAAATTAAAATAAGCAGACTTTCAAATACAGTTGTCATGCAATTCGGAGCTTCGGTCATATTCAGTTGCTTTTAAACCTACGTCACACAGGGCCATAAAGGAGCCCTTCCACATAGCTAATAACCTTCAACATAAATTGTTTTAAATTCGACGTAAGAAAAAGTCTCTCTTCCTTTCGCCTTTTCCATTTTTAAATAAGCTCGATGAACTGCAAAATCCCCATTCCCTGTCTTATTCCTTACAACAAATCTACAAACATCTGCCGCCATCTTTTTTTTTATCATTATCGTCGTCGTCACTACAGTCATCGTTTGAAGTGACAGGTTTATTTTTGGATCGATTATGACAAAAGTTTGAATGAGACAGTGGGTCCATTTTTACAAGAAGCAGACTTTATGAAATAACAATGTGGAGCCTGGTTGCGGCTTATGACGACGCTTCTATGAAAATAGAGCGAGGGGGGGGGGGGCACAGGGACATACAAAATAATTATCTAGGTTTAACAAACCTTGGCTGCGAAAGGGACATCATAGAAATATCTCCATTCTTCGTAGTCACAGTTCTCTTTTAGAAACAGAAAGAAAGAGAATAATAAAGTGGGAAAGGGTGAAGGTTACAGGCAGACATGAACGAATTAACTTATAGAGCACGAGTAAAGGAAGTAGTTGCTACAAAACACACATATGATGAATCATGGTAGCTAAATTAACTGTAACGTGTTACAGCGGCCCACTCGAACAACACTCCTATCGTCTGCATAGACTCGTGTTCATGTGACTAACAGATACGCTTAGAATACTCTGGAGTTCACGAAGACCTTAGCGAAATGGAATTGAAAGAGTTCCCCCTGACCACCGTCCTGGATATATGTGGAGACCATTTGCTCCAAGATGTCATTTTTATTTAGCCAGCAAAGAACTGTAGCCATCCAAGTTGTCCAAGATAAGGCTAGCTTTTGTGACGTAGAAAATTCTAGAGGAATCACAGAGGTATTAAGATAATAACAGCGTACGGATTAGGGTTTACAGAACAAGAGACCAGTCCTGAGTAACTCAACTGTTTTTGTGTCCAGGGTTTGCTGTTTCTGTGACTTGTAGATTGTGGAGGGATTGTGGAAGACGCGATGTGATTCAGAGCACAAATCTCTCACATACAGAGAAAGCTATTCGATTAAATTAGTGAAGATAAACCGAGATGTGCACGATTACTTCGATTTTCCGTCGCTTTTTTCATAATCCGTAACAACCAGGTTTCTCAAAATTCTGGAAAAAAAAAAACTAGAGTATGAATGTTAGGACATTACGCCAAAATATTATTACAACTTTAGGATTTTGAGATACATTTATATATATATATATATATATATATATATATGTGTGTGTGTGTGTGTGTGTGACTTTCTTATGTGTCTTTGCAACCATAAACTCACAAAAGTGTGGATAAGAATATTATTCATTTCTCACACAACGCTTTGTTCCTACTTTAGCTATCTCAAGATGAAAGAGAATAAAACAAACGAAAAGAGTGCACGTACAACGTTTTATAAGGGACAGCAGAACTTAGCTCCACGCATTCTTAACCTCGGCACCAGACGAAGGTCAGCTTCACTAGCCGGCCGCTTTATATCCCGAGAAGCAGAACCTGGTACTCTTTGGATAGAAAGCTTGGGTGGGTCCCAGAACCGATCTGAGAGTCCTCGAATGCATGAACATCACTTTTCCCTGCCAGAAAACAAATCCTAAATTCCATTTCCTGAGAAATATACGAAAAGAACGATAAAAAGAAATAGTTAATATTTCATTCTTCTTACTTTTACAGTAGAAAATATAAACTATTTAATTTTTTTTTCTTTCCCGGTTACTTGGCTATTAGGACTAAACGGACAGAACTACGTAGCAACTCAACTAAAGTACGGAATTAAAACCCATACCATCAACGGTATAAATAAAGTATAGGAAAATAACTACCTATCTAACTAACGGACGCAAGCGCTAGAAAGCAGAAAGCCAGTAATAGTAAAATCACTGTCTCTGAAGACATAATATGGTCCTGAATCACCTCATTCAATTTTATATCCTAGATACATTTGAGTAAATTTTAGTGTCGCCATCATTCTTATGTCTTGTACTGAGTGTTTGGACAAACCGCATTTAATACAAATGTCCCAATAATTCTTGTTGGCTGCCTCTCTTTCCTTTGCCTGCTGATCAACAGATTCAGTTGATGTAACGTCCATGATGTAACTGCTAAAATATTACAACGCAAGCACATACAACGAAAGGACCTGATGATGTACCTCCCCCAACCCCTAACTCTCAGTGATTTTCAACAGCCATGGACTCCCTTCAGCAACTCCATGGCAATACCACACACTGCTCAGTTACACACATAATGATGATTATGATGAATGATAAAGTAATTATAATAATTTTTCCAAGCTTTGCCTATCGAAAGTGAAACTTCGGGTCTTGAACTCTAACCCTGACTTTATGGAGGAAATACAATAGGGTTTAAAAGAAACAAGCAAATTCCTTCTTTGAAGTGACAATGCAGTGTTAACACGTGAAATAACGCGTGAGTTAAAGCCGCATAAAAACAACAGACGATAGCTATTGGATAAGCTAGAATAGTATGCTATGGGGTGTCTGCCGGGCAGCCATGGTTTGGGGTGTCTACTGGATAACCGTGGTTTGTGGTATCTCCTGGATAACCGTGGTTTGGGGATGTCTACTGGATAACCGTGGTTTGGGGGTGTCTACTGGATAACTGGTTTGGGGGTGTCTACCGGACGGCCATGGTTTGGGGTATCTACCGGACAGCCATGGTTCGGGTGTGTACTGGATAACCGCGGTTTGGGGGTGTCTACTGGATAACTATGGTTTGGGGGTGTCTACCGGACAACCATGGTTTGGGGGTGTCTGTATGATAACCATGTTTCGGGGTGTCTACCAGAGAACCATAGTTCGGGGTGTCTACTGGATAATCCTGGTTCGATTCTCGGCAGGGTCACCGTTAGCTTTAGACCGACTTTAAGGTCCTCTGATCCTCCCGCCCCGTAATGGGCGTTTTGCGTTGTTGTAAAGCGACCGCAATGTGACTGTGGCCGCTTTCCTTGATCTAATGTCAAAATCAAGAATTCGTGGAGCCACAGGCCCTCTATCACTTACCGTCACGTCTTCACGCCGTCTGCATACTTAAGCACAGAGACAACTTCGCATTTTTGTAAATCTTTAAACACAAACAGGTAAAACTCGAATTGTGTACGTTTTAAAATTGTGACGAAATCAAACAAACATGCTTTGCAGACCCCAAAACCCAGTGTGTATAGTTTTGGTCTCTATGAATAGACACAAAGGAAACTCAAAATGGTTGTACCGTCGTGCAGCAATTGTCATTTTGAAACATTTTTTACAACGTTACGGCTGAAAAATCACACAGAAATGAAAGGGACACAGAAACGACCCTAAACGTATAGGATATGTAACATCGGTTCACAAAGGACCCCGTCCTTTTTTATTCGCAGCTTGTGGTTTTTCGTTGCATTCGATCAAGTGCAAGTATGAGCGCAGGCATTATTGTGTGAATGCCTTTTGAACAGTGCATATAAAAAGTATATACATTTTCACGCTTGTCTACTCTTCATACATTTCTGTACGTCTGTATTAACTTAATGTAGCATACTGCAGGTTCGGTTGCATGTCATCCTATACACTGCATTTATTAAATACTATATGAAGGGAAGGTTTTGTTGTGTGTCACCATCTCCAATGCACAGAAAGAAAGTTATAGCTGCACGCTCCACAAAATGTATAAAGTAAATTGTACAGCCCCCACCCCCCACCCCCACCCCCACCCCCACCCCCCACCCCCACCCACCCCCCCCCCCCCACCCCACCCCAACCCCCCCCCCCCCCCCACCCCCACCCCACCCCCACCCCCAACCCCCA
>Ga0123354_10022083_pt1 | contig 10034 bp, 3 predicted proteins | sample TergutLab28metaG_2_FD_97872 | JGI IMG/M metagenome (GOLD analysis project Ga0123354, IMG submission 97872) | Labiotermes labralis P4 segment gut microbial communities from Petit-Saut dam, French Guiana - Lab288 P4 | ecosystem: Host-associated > Arthropoda: Insects > Digestive system > Gut ...
AAGAAGTCTTGGAACTGTTCGTAGAGCTGGTGTTTGTGCAGGTAGTCGTAGCAGCGGAAGGCGATTTGGAGGTAGTCGGCGGCCGTGCCCTTCTTTTTGAACGACTCGGACATCACGCTTTTTTCGTGCCGCAGGTAGTTATAGAGCGGCTGGTGGAGAAAATAGATGGTCTCGCTGGCCGTCATGTAGGCATCGTTGAAATAGGCATCTTCAAAGAGCAGGCCGTCGGGGAAGTCGATCTGGTAGCGGTCGATGATCTCGCGGCGGTAGATCTTGTTGCAGAGCGAGACGTCGGTGTTGATGATCTGTTGCCAGTCGATCTTTCGGCGGCCACGGTATTTGAGGCGGAGGTACTCTTCGACGCCTTGTTTGAGCTCGTCGGGGATCTCAAAGATGATCTTCCAGCCGCAGATCACGACATCGACCTGCTGTTCGATCAGCGTGTCGTGCATGATGCGGCACATGTTGGGGTCAAACCAGTCGTCGCTGTCGCAGAACATCAGGTAGGGCGCGCGGGCTTGCTGGAGGCCGGTGTTGCGGGTGGTTGAGACGCCGGAGTTGGCCTGGTCGATGGCGATGACGCGGCTGTCGCGCTCTGCGTAGGCACGCATGATGGCTAGCGAATCGTCGGTGGAGCCATCGTTGACGCAGATGATCTCGATGTCGATGAGGCTTTGGCCGACCAGGCTGTCCAGGCATTTGGATAGGTACGGGCCGGTGTTAAAGACGGGGACGATAATGCTGATGAGGGGGCCGGCCAGCGGTTCGGGCTGGTGCGGGGGCTGGTGCGGGGGCTGACTGCCCGGCGGTTCGGCTAGCTGCCCGGCTGCCCGCTGCGTCTGCCCGGCCGCCTGCCCAACCAACTGCCCGGCTGCCCGCTGCGTCTGCCCGGCCGTCTGCCCAACCAGCTGCCCGGCCGCCTGCCCAACCAGCTGCCCGGCCGCCTGCCCAACCAGCCGCCCGGCCGCCTGCCTGTCCCGCTTTTGCACCAGTTGCCTCAGCTGCAGCAACAGCTGCTCGTTCTGGGCATACAGATAGCGGATGTCAGCCCGCATAAAAAACTGTCGCCGATAGGATGGGCTGATCTTGTACCAGATGCGGACGATCAGGTTTTTCAGGCGCTGGCTAAAGCCGGGTACCTGGTCAATGTTTATAAAAGGCTCTGGGTCTTTCAAAAACCGCTGCAACTTGTCTAGCTCGTCGGCCTTTAAGAGGCTGTAGTCAAACAGGCCGGCCTCTTCGGCGGCCTTGAACTCCTCGGTCATGAGGGCGGCAAAATCGCGCGCCAGGCCGCCGGACAGCCGCCCCAGGTTCCAAAAATAGATATCGACCTTGCGCTGCTGGACGATGCCGTCGAGGCGCGCATTCAGTTGCCGCGCGCCCACAAAACGCTCGATCTCGTGCAGTTCGTCGGCGACATAAAAGGCCTTGCCCCGGCTATTCACCGATGAGCCCTCGTTATCTAGCCGGTAGTGCAGATAGGCCGCATCGGTAAACCAGACGCGCGTGGCGCACGCCCAGACCTTGAAATTAAAGGAGGTGTCTTGGTACGAGGCGCCCGGCGTCGTTAGAAAGCAAATCTCGTTGGCGCTTAAGAAGTCGCGCCGGTAGATGGCCGCCCAGATGCAGGCCAGGCGCGAGAAGACCTCGGGCTCGGCGGCCGGGTCGATCACCCGGTCGCACATGCTGGGTGTAAACAGGTGAAACATGACGTCAGACCCCACACCATCGCCATCTGTGCGGTAATGGTAGAAGCTGCTCTTGACGACTTGGGCCTCGTGCGCTTCGGCCAGGTTGTAAAGGTCGGCAAACATATCGACAGAAACCCAGTCGTCCGACTCTACGATGCCCACGTACTTGCCGCGCGCCCTGGCCAGACCTTTGTTCATCGAGTCGCCATAGCCCGAGTTTGGTTTGGTTATGACCTCGATACGCGGGTCGCGGGCGGCATACTCGGCCAGGATCTCTGGGCTTCTGTCGGTTGAGCCGTCATCGATACAGATGATCTGCAGCTCAGAGAGCGTCTGGTCAAGGATGCTGTCGAGGCACTGGCGCAGGTAGCGCTGGACATTGCAGATCGGGACAAGGACCGATACCTTGACCTCGCCGCCCCTGTTGCCCCCTAAGACGTTTTGTTCAACGCCCATTTCAATACCCATGAAACCACTTCCTTGTTTTTACCGCCCATGACCCTGTAAGCAAATTTTGAGTTATCTCATAACATCTTACTATATGGTATAAGCAGCCAGATTTACACCGTATTGACGTCACATTTACGGGCGTTCTGCGCTTGCGTTTTTTGGCGTTCTGCTGTATATCAGATAAACATAGTTTTTCTCAATCGAATTGTTTTTCTATCGGGGGCGTAATATGAAAACAATGAGGATTTTTGTCGCGACGATATTGGCCTTTCTTTTATTTCCGGCTCAAGCCGTTTTTGCCGCCGGAATTACAAACCCGCCTATAGAGAACCCACCAGTAACCGCTGAGTTCTCGACCCTTGACCAAGCGCAAGAGGCCGGCGTGGCGGGCACTATCCCCGACGACCCCTCGGCTTATCAAAGCGACAGCATGATTGTCGTCTACAAAGACGCGACGCCCACAGCGACAGACGTCAATTCTGTCGAGGGCGGCATCTCTAGCCTTTCGGTGGGCCAAGAGGATGTATCAAGCGACGTCATCAGCACGGTTGACGGCCAGGCGGTCGCGGCAGTAGATGTGCCAAGCGATGTCTCGCTGGACCAGGCCATGCTCGAGGCGGCCAACAACGACGCCGTGGCTTACGTGCAGCCCAACTACTACTACAGCGACTTTGCCACGACCACCACCACCGCCGCCACCACGGGCACCGCCGCCGCCACGAGCGCCACCGCCGCCACTGCCATCCAGACCCTGGCGGCGTCGCCGCTAGACTACTCGCAGCCCAACGACCCGTATTTTACCAACGGATCGCAATGGTACCTGAACTCGATCTTTGCGCCCACAGCTTGGGATAAGGCCCGGGTTAACCACAAAGTAACGGTCGCGGTCGTTGACACCGGGGCGCGCCTGACCCATCTGGACCTGGCGGCAAACCTGGCCAAAGATGCCAGCGGCAAGGTCATGGCTTGGGATGCCACACAAAACTGCTACCTGGCCAGCAGCTCTAATTACGGGGCTGGCTTTGGCGATCTGAACGGGCACGGCACCCATGTCTCGGGGTTGGTTGCGGCCGTGACCGATAACGGCATCGGCATTGCCGGGGACTCGTACAACGCCGATGTTCTCCCCATCAATGTCTTTTATTGGGCCAATGTCAACGGCCAGGTCAGCCTTGTGGCCGATACCTCGACCCTCATAGCAGCGTATAACTATGTGGCCAAAGAGGCTAAGGCCCTGAATATCAGGGTGGTCAACATGAGCCTGGGAACATACCAAGACCCCGGGTCGTCTTCGACTGACTCGGCGCTTTACAAGGCGGAGCAGAGCGCTACGGCGGCCGGCATTCTGACGGTGGCGGCGGCCGGCAACGATAACACCAGCACGCCGGTTTATCCGAGCGATTGGCCCGATGTCTGCTCGGTCGTGGCGGTCGGCGCCAATAACGTCAAGGCCTCGTACAGCAACTACAACGCCAACAAGGATATTGCGGCGCCCGGCGGCGATAATGGCATGGGCATACTTTCGCTGGGGTACACTTCGAACACGGCTTACGCCACGATGATGGGGACCTCGATGGCTGCGCCGCTGGTCTCGGGAGCGGCTGCGCTGCTTTTTAGTATCAACCCTGCGTTGACGCCGGCGCAGGTCAAGTCGCTGCTTTGCTCGACCGCCCGGGACCAGGTGGGCGACTACCGCGATACTCCCGGGCGGGACGACTACTATGGGTATGGCTTGCTGGACGTGCAGGCGGCCGTTGACCAGCTGATTGCGAACCCGCCCAAAGTGGCCGCCATGGCGCCCACGATAACTGCGCAGCCGGCCAGCCCCATCTTTTATAAGGGGCAGAAGGCCACGGCCTTGAAGGTGACGGCCAAATCGCCCGATGGCGGCACGCTGAAATACCAGTGGTACTCGAATACGGCCAACTCCAAGACCGGGGCAAAGGCCATCAGCGGGGCCACGGGCGCCAGTTACACGCCGCCAACCAAGAGCGCGGGCATCGTCTACTATTTCTGCCGGGTGACCAACACCAAGAGCGGCGCTAGCCCCGCCACCAAAACGGCCGACTCAAAGATCGTGGCCGTGCGTGTTGCCGCCGATTTCAACAACACGGTGGTGACGGTTGTGCCGGACGCCAAGACCGGGCTGCGGCTCGAGATACCGGGGCAGTCCAAGGCGAGCGGCGCCCAGGCCGGGCTTTGGAGCAACAACAACGGTGCCAACCAGCGCTACCTGCTGGTGCGTGATGCCAACGGGCTCTATCGTTTGAAGAACGTTAATTCGGGGCTCTATCTGACGGTCAAGGGCGGCAAGGCGGCCAACGGCGCGGCGATTGTGCAAAGCGCGTCTTCGACCAGCAAGGCGCAACGGTTCATGGTCAGCTATGAGGCAAGCGGCAAGTACACGCTGGTCTCGGCACTGGATACGGGTTACGTTATTGCCGTCAGCGGCAGCGCCACCAGTGCCAGCAGCGTCAAGTCGGCGGCTAAGATAGTGCTGCAAAAGCGCAACACGGCTTCGGCCACACAGGTCTTTAGGCTTGGCGTGGTCAAGCCGGTGATTGCCAGCGGCACCGTGGTGACGATCAGAAACTACATGACCGGGCGCTACATGGATGTCTGCGGTGTCTCAATGCTTAATTACGCGCAGGTCCTGACCTGGTCGGCCACGGGCGGGCAAAACCAGAAGTTTCGAATAGATTTTGATGCGGCGACCGGCTATTACTATATTGTGCCGCTTAACTCATCCAAGCCTCTGACCTTGTATGCCAGCCATCTCTTTATGAATGGCAGCACGGTCTTTCAATACACCAAGACCACGGCCTTGCGCCAGCAATGGGATATTCGCAAGAACAGCAACGGCACCTACACCTTCTATCAGCCGAACTCAGGCTTTGCGCTCTCGGCCTGCGGCGGCTCTAAGACGTTGGGCACACCGGTCATCATTTGGCCGGTCAATGGTGCCGGCGACCAGTCCTGGGTGTTCAAGAAGCAGTGAGGGGGCGGCTGACCGCGCTTATCCCCTTTTTTGGGTGAATATGACAAAAAAAGAGAGAGAGGCAAAAATTAATAGGTAGTTTTTAGATGAAATGGGCTTGTGCTATAATCAGAGCTTGTTTTTCTGAGCCAGGCTTTGAGAAACAATAATATGCAAGAACAAGAGGCAGGCTGCCCCAGACACAGGTAAGGAAGTCACAATGAAAACGCAGCATAAGGCAGGCCGAATCTTTTTCAGTGCCATCGTCGCTTTTCTCCTCACATTTACTATGCTCCCCCTTCAGAGCGTCTTTGCCGCAACTACGGCAGGCGGCACTTCGGCTGATGGGCAGACGGTGGCCGGGACAACGGACCCGGGCAACACGGCCGTGGGCGACACCGGTGCCGGTGACGCGGTCGTGGGCGACACGGGTGCCGGTGACGCGGGCGCAGTTGCAGGCGACCAGGCACCGACTGCGGCCAGCTCTGACGACGGCACCGGGATAGCCACAGACGCGGTCGCGGACACAAGCGCAGGCACAAGCGGTACAGCGGCGACCGACACTACGAGCCCCCAGGCAGAGCTGCCAGCCCAGGCCGACAGCCAGGCCACGGCGGCGCCCAGCACGGGCATCAGCTCTTTAGCTGCCGCACCAGAGGCGACTGTTCCCGCAGCCTCTGGCCAGGCAACGACCGGCAGCCAGGCCGCTGGCAGCGATGCGGCTGCGGCTGCGGCTGCGCCCTCAACCGGCGTGACCACGCTTGCGGTGACGCCCCAGTCGGTCAACGACACCAGCTTTGACGGGGACGTCGTGTACTTCTCGTCCACAAGCCCTGCGATCTCTGGGGATGTCATCGACATTATGGGCGAGTCTAAGGATAGCTTGGCCTCGGCGATCGTCTACCCCAACCACAATGGCCCCAACCAGCGTTTTCGCCTAGAGCTGCAGCCAGACGGCTATTATCGGATCGTCAACGTTTATTCGGGGTTGGTGCTGGATATCATGGGCGAGGCCATGGTCTCGGGAACGCAGATCATCCAGTACGCAGACCATAACGGGGATAACCAACGCTGGAAGATCGTCAAGCGCGCGGACGGTACGTATACCCTCCTCTCGAAAAAGAACGAGAGCTACTGCATAGATTTTAAGGCGGACAAAGCAAACGGCTTGAACATGGCGGTCTTAAGGCCAGCCAAGAGCACAACCGCGTCGCAGGGCTTTAAGGTCAACGTGATTTCGCAGGTCGTCAAGAACGGCACATATACGGTCAACTCGCCGGCTGCCGATAAAGTGCTGGACATCAACGGCCAGTCTCAGGTGCCGGCCACAAACGCCATCATCTATCCGCCCAACGGCGGCCTCAACCAACGCTTTGTTTTTACCTATCAGCCCAAGAACGGGTACTATACAATCACCGCCGCCCACTCTGGCCAGGTCTTGGATGTCTTTGGGGCAAGCCGGGTCTCGGGTACCGCCGTCATCCAATATCCCACGAATGGCGGCTATAACCAGCTCTGGAACATCACAAAAGACTCCTCGGGCAAGCTGGTCATCCGTTCGGCCTGGGGCAACCTGTCGCTTGACCTGAACAAGGGGTCGACAGCCAGCGCCAACACCATCGATGCCACGACCTACACCGGTGCCGCCACGCAAAAGTGGACGCTGACCGCCAGCACCCTGATAGATAATGGTGTTGTGAACCTCAGCATCTCGACCGGTAAGAACCTCGAGATCGTCAGCGGCTCGGCCAAGAGTGGCGCAGCTACCCAGATCCATACCTCGCGCGATGTCATCTACCAGCGCTTTTATGTTGAGAGCGTGGGCACGAACACCTATGTCTTAGAAGCCGTGAACAGCGGGCTGAGGCTTGGCGTGGCATCGGCCAGCAGCACGGCCGTCGGTGTCTATACGGCCAATAACGCCTCGACCCAAAAATGGCAGGCCGTGATTGCGGGCAACGGCTATTTTTACCTGAAGAACGTGGCCAGCGGAAAATACCTCAGCACTACGGGCAACAGCGTGGCGCAGAGCGCCGCCTCGGCGGTGACGACCAAGCTGAACACGGCCTCGCAGCTCTGGAAGGCGGTGCCGGTACCGGCCTTGCCGGCGGGCGACTATAACTTCAACAGTGGGCTGGGCGGCAACCTGAGGCTAGATAACTTTAACAACACCTCGGCGGTCGGCAACATGCAAGACGTCTGGACGGCCAATGAGACCTTTGCCCAAAAGTACAGGCTGACCTTGCTGGCCAACCAGAACTATACGATCACGAATATCGGCTCGGGGCTGAACCTGCAGGTCAAGTCGAACAGCATCGCCAGCAGCACGGGCAAGGGGACATTGATCCAAAACATCCCCAACAGCTCGAGCACCGGGCAGCAATGGAACTTTGCCTATGCCGGGGGCGGCTATTTTTACATTACCAGCGCCTTGGCCGGGCAGCAGGTCTGCCTCTCGGTGGACAACAACACGGCAGTGGCCGGGACAGCGGTGAATATCTGGAACAAGACCGCAGGGACCAAAGGCCAGTACTTTAAGCCCGTGCTGTTGGGCGAGACCAGCTATATAACGATGAATATGAGCATCGCCACCTTTACCGCCTGGCAGGCTGCATCAGCGAGCCTAGACGGCATCTATAATACGTCCGGCCAGCTCATCAACCCCTGCGACCCGACTCAGAACGGCGATCGCATGCTGCAGTTCATGGACCTGCGCAAGTCTACCGGGCTGACGGCGGCCCAGATCAACGCCTATATCGACAGCTCGGCGGCCGGCAAGACCGGGCTTTTGCATGGGCAAGGCGCGACCATCGTGGCCGCTGCCAAAAAGTATGGGATCAACGAGGTCTACCTGATCGCACACGCCAATCTAGAGAGCGGCTGGGGCAATTGGGTCTTGGGCGATGCCCAGAACCAGGGTTATTACTACGACGGCACAACGCTGGTCTCGGACGGCAACGGCGGCATGCGCACGTACCCGGCCGGGACCTATTACAACTTCTTTGGCATTGGCGCAGTCGACTCGGCACCGGTCACCGGAGGACAGGCAATGGCTATCCGCAACGGTTGGAACTCTGTCCAGAATGCCATCATGGGCGGCGCTGAGTGGATTGCCGAGAACTACATCTACGGAATTGACCTGAGCGGCAACGGCGGCGGGATACTCAACGCCTATCCGCAGCCCACCCTCTATGCCATGAAGTGGGACCCTTATCGTTCGAACGCCGAGATGCAGCGCGGCTGGCGGCAGTACGCGACCGACCCGACCTGGGCGCGCAAGGTGGCCGCCAATATGGAGACCTGCTACCTGATGAACGGCGGCATTCCCAAGGTCAGCTATATAGTCCCGAAGTTCCCGTCTTAAAGCGGCATTGCCCGGGGCGCGCGGGCGCGCGCTGCAGCGTCTGAGTGCGGGGGCGATGCAGCGCTCGAGCGCCAGGGTCGTGCCAGGGCACGATGCAGTGCCCGAAAATTGTGAATAAAACGCAAGCAGACATAATATATTACCGTGGTATTGATGGTATATATTAAATAGTTTGTGCTGTGGTCTTGTGGTTATCCCGCAAGTTGCTTATTATGTTTCGTCAGGGCCTTGGGCTCATAACGTTAATGGGTTTATCTATTGAGGAGAAGAGATCGATGGCAAAACACAGGGTCGCGATAGTCGGAGCTACCGGTTATGCTGGGATGGAGCTTGTCAGATACCTGCTTGACCACCCCGGCTTTGAGCTGGCGGCCATCACATCGTCATCCAAGAAAGGCCATGCCCTGGCCGAGCTTTGCCCATCGTTGCTGGGCAAGACGGACCTGACGTTCACTGACCCGCCCGAGCTGGACACGTTGGTGGCGGCCGGCGGCCTGGATGCCGTCTTTTTGGCGGTTCCCCCGACGGCCTCGATGCCCCTGGTCCCCTCTTTGTTGCATAGCGCGGTGGTCATTGACCTCTCGGCTGACTTTCGCTTAAAGGACCCCGACGTCTATCAGAAGTGGTACCTCGAAGAGCATTGCGTGCCCAGCCTGCTGGCCGAGGCGGTCTATGGCCAGCCCGAGCTCAAGCGCACTCAGCTTTACGCTGCGGCCCAACGCCATAACGAGGTGCAGGCACCCGTTCTGGTGGCCTGCGCGGGCTGTTATCCCACGGCTAGCGCGCTGGCTATCGCCCCCAGCCTGGCCGCTGGCGTGGCCCAAGAACAGCAGGTCTTAGTCATCAATGCCATCTCGGGGGTCTCGGGCGCAGGCAAGAAGGTTACCGAGAGCAGCCTCTTTTGCGAGCTCAACGAAAGCCTCAATGCCTATGGCGTGGCCACCCACCGGCACACACCCGAGATCGAGCAGGTCTTGAGCGAAGAAGCCGGCTACTCTGTGCGCGTCCAGTTTACGCCGCATCTGGCACCCCTCACGCGCGGCCTCGTGTCAACCGCCACGATTAGCCTGAAGCCGGGACAAAACGCCGCTTTGCTCTACGAGATCTATCAGACGGCCTATGCCGACGAGCCCTTTGTACAGCTGCTGCCGCTTGGCCAGATGCCCAAAAGCGCTAGCGTCCGCGGCTCTAACCAGGCGCAGGTGGGCATCGCCTTTGACGAGCGTACCAACATGCTGGTGGCCTCTTGCGCGATTGACAACCTCGGCAAGGGCGCAGCCTCACAGGCCATCCAGTGCGCAAACATTATTTTTGGCTACCCCGAGACGGCCGGGCTGACCGTTCTGCCGCCCGTCGTCTGAGCGCCGCCGCCTGCCGCCTGGCCGACCCGCCTGTCGACTGGCCGCGCCGCCGCAAGGCGCTGACGCAAAGCGTTGCCGCAAAGCGTCGCCGACCGAGTGGCCGAGTGGCCGGGTGACCGAGTGACCAAGTGGCCGAGTGGCCGGGCGTTTCTGAGCTAGCACTATCTGACCGACCTGAGCATCAAGCATCA
>Ga0123354_10022084_pt1 | contig 10033 bp, 8 predicted proteins | sample TergutLab28metaG_2_FD_97872 | JGI IMG/M metagenome (GOLD analysis project Ga0123354, IMG submission 97872) | Labiotermes labralis P4 segment gut microbial communities from Petit-Saut dam, French Guiana - Lab288 P4 | ecosystem: Host-associated > Arthropoda: Insects > Digestive system > Gut ...
AAAAAGTGAACTCCTGATGATGAGCTCCCTGAAGCTCGAAACATGTAGAGTGAAGGACGACTAACCGTGAAATAAAGGATAGTCCATAAGTGTCATCTTGTTGGTAATTATTTTGGAACAATTGCTTCATAAACCTTCCTCAGATCATATTTCAAGTTTACTAATGTCTTCACATGGTCTACACCAGGGCTGAAAAACATGCGGCCCTCACGGGAAGCATGAGCAGGCCACAGTCACCTTAACATGTTCAGTAACACAGTTTAACAAACACAATGTAAAGTTTCTACAAAACATTATATAACAACTTCATTAGCAGAGAAAATGTGAACAAACTATATCTCATCACTTTTAAGAAAGCACATGGTAAACCAACATTTCTTTTGCATTTTGTCAGGTTCTGTAACGTCCACCACTTTCTCATTCAACCATATTTTTAGCATAACTTATTGTTGTAATTAACAGCCTTCTAGTTTATTCAACCACCCCCCACCCCCTCCTGATTTTCGATATATATATATACCCTGATATATGCAAAGATACAGCCCTCAGGTGAGTCTTTAATGAATTATGTAGCCATCCTGTGGGTTGAAGTTGGCCAGGCCTGGTCTATATTTTGCACATCTGCTGGAGATTTCACTATAAAATGGTGGTATGTTCCTTTCTCATGTTTGTAACATATGTAAGCAGAAAGTGTTGCACTTGGCAATTAAAAAGAATGCTGCTCCATATTCCATCAGCAAACATGGCATGACAATGTTCCAGTCTGTACCAGCGCAGTCTAAACAACAACAAATGCCAACATGGAGACAACTGTGAAATTTTAGCACCATCTTATTGCCCACAGCATTGTGAGCGGTCGTTTGAACCTTCTGGGCTTTCAGAAATGTACAATTTTCCTAGAACAAAGAAACGAATACTGTCCCTTCATCTTTATACAGGTGAAACCACTGCCACACATCATGATTATCTGGTTGCATACATACAGGCAAAAGTTTCTGCAGTTGGATCAGGGATCGGGCAGGGTTCCAAACAATTTAGAAAAATTATCAATATAAATTAACAGCAATTTATTTTTCATTCCAGTTACGCAGTATTGCACATTGATAACCACAAATGTAACCTGAATGGTCCCACATTATTTCTGACATCAAATTTATGACATCCCTCTCAATTTGAGACTGGCAACAATGCAAAAACATATTGACATGATGGAAGATGTGTTAAGTTTTGAAAATTTTGTGCTTCTTAGGAAGGAAATTATTTCCTTGCAAACCATATCAAATGTCTTAGAGATTACACAGCAACAGAATTCAATAAAATCTTCTCGGGCGCATGTGCGCTCCACACGCACGCACGTACACACACACACACACACACACACACACACCGTATATTTTCGAATCTAATCCGCACCCTTTTTACAGTTTCAGATGGCTAAAAAATCAGATGCGGATTAGATTCGCGGTCGTGAGCTGGATTTTAGAAAAATGATAGAGCCACTGTGTGTGTCGTAAGAACAATACAATACAATAATTTATTGTTTTATTTATTATTTATAATATTATATTATATTTAAAATTTATTATTCATCAGACTTGCCGTCGTCATTCATAACTGAATCGTTATCCGTCACCCAGTCACTGTCATCTTTATCTTCACCATCGTCCTCCGATAGGTGCGGATTAGAACTGCAAACTAAAGTTTTTTCATTTAAGAAATTGGCAAAAACTAGTGCAAATTAGATTCGGGTGTGGATTACATTTGAGAATATACAGTACATACACACACACATACATACACATATATATATATATATACACACAAGACAGCAGGGCACCAAGACATCAGTAGCACCCTAAAGATCGGGATAGAGTCAGTCCCTAAAACACTGGAGAACTTCCACACCTGGAGGCGGATGTCTGCCCGTGAAGATTTTATAACATAGTAAACATACTAACCACATGTAATTCTTTGGTACGAAACCACTCTGATGTCCGACATCTTGAAACTTCTTCAGTTGTATCATCTTACACAAGTTTCACTGGAAGCAAGACTGCAACATGACACACTTACAAGCATTGCCTTGCTGAGATTAAATAGCGTATATATAATTGAGGTCTATCCAAGGTCTGCAAAATTAACAACTGAAAAGACATGAAATTTCCCTGTATATATACTCTCCATGGCTACCCCTTTTTCTAAAACGGTGCATTCCATAGCCTACTGTACCTGCCTGCTAGCTAGTTCTTCACTATCTGAATACTTATACAGCAATTCAAAGTACACAAAAGACTAATTTATAATAATTCACACACAAAGGTAAAATTTTTTATATTTACAGACTTATGTCATATTAAAAACAACAGCAGCTCCTACACGTTTTTATCATTGTTTTTAATAATAATAAATAACTCTGTAAATACAAGCAACTGTGCATTTGTCGGAGAAGTATTATAAATTGGTTATCACCAATGCACTGAATGAACAACGGAAAATACACAACAGACCACTTCTACAGTAAATTATAATGTAAATTTACTGTTTCTTAACAAGCTATACACAGGAAAATAAATGTAACCAGTAACTTAAAATAAATCAATTCACCAAATTATACACATGACCTGCTTTAGCTTCCTAATGATCCATTGACAAATTCAGTCCTACCTCACTCACATTCGAAGTTAAATGCAGAGAGTAATTATGTCTCACACCATAACAGCACCACGATTATGGTCCACTGAAAACCAGCGAGCTTAGAATTTAAAGAGTATGCAGCAGTTCCTGCTACCTTCTTTCCCCATGTGTAGTATTTGGGCATTCACACTGAACAGCACCAACCAATGTTTAAAATGTCCTCCTACATAACGGAAAGAAAAGAAAATAATATTAACATGCATCACCCCCCCCCTCCAAAAAAAAAAAGCCACTTAATTACTCTGATGCCCAATATCAGACAGTAATTTGAGCAAACTACATATCAAACACCCTCTGTATGTACAGTTTAATCAAATAAATGCACCATGTAATCTTCTTCAATCATGAATTAACTGAGAAAGAACACAATGGACAACCTGCTTACTTTGCAAGACATGAATGAAAATTTTTAAATGGTACTGCTAATTTGAATAAGGTAGACCAACTTGATGTCACTTATTTTATTATGTCAATTTACTGCTCAACATGTTTCAGATATTAATACACCCACTAGTCGTTCAACCTGCATTCGGATACCACAGCACCAACAGCCAATCCACTACATAGCACCAACACGCCTCAAGCCAGCACAATACAACCTATGCAATAACACACCAAGTAGTCGCAAGCTCCTGAAGATGGGTGTATTAACATCTGAAACATGTTGAGCAGTAAATTGACATAATAAAATAAGTGACATCAAGTTGGTCTACCTTTATTCAAGTATCAAGATGATGCACAGTCCAATACGCATAAGGTACTGCTAATATTTCGAAAGAAGGGCTTCACCAAATCTTGAGAAATGTTTTCAGAAGGTGCTGCATCTGGTTAGCAGCTGAATGCCGGCGCTTAAAGACCCTTTAGTGGAATATCTAAGTTAAACTGCCAGGAACAAACTGACTCTTTTAATTCTTGATACATGCAGACTTCATAGGAAATCAGCTTGCATGGCACATCTCCAATGAAAAGACTAACAGGCTAGTGGCATCAATAAAAATTTAGCTGATGATCATACAAAACCCATAAATGATGTTTGCTGAGAAAATGAAGAGCCTCAGATTGTTACAGCAGGTTGTACACATAGTAAGTACTATGCTCTGAAGTTTAAATAGGGCCTGAATGACTGAAATTAGTTCACACACTTTGGAAGTTTGTAAGTCCAGCCAAAGAACACTCTTGTTTTCAAAAGTAATGCATAAACATATATATATATATATATGAATTATTTACAGTGGTCTGGGGGGGTGAAGAAATTACACACTCTGAGAAATAGTTTATTACTCACAGTTTTTCTCATTACTGAATAGTCATGGTATCACACCCAAAAATATGACCCAGGCCACTTCAGCCAAAAAAATAAGGAAAGAAAATAAACAAAAGAGACAGAAAACAACAGCGAACAAATTAACCACCAAGACCGAGAAAGAAGACATAAAGGCGTCAAAAAGATAAGAAAACAAAGAAACCTTAACATTGAAGAACACTATAAGATTGAAAATAATCATTACCAAGACTAGGTAGGACTGAATACCTCGTATTATGAAATCAGTATCAAAATTTTACAACAGTGAAATTTTCAAAAACTTTCTCATAACTGTAGGTTTATGTATGATGGACTTTCAAAGACTGTTAATAGTTAAACTAAGTACAAAAATATCACATAAGCCGCCTCAGTAGTTAGAGGTGTGACATTCAGAGTCAAGATACAAATAATACATACTGTATTCAGCTGTAGTTTGAAGCTCCTTCAACTGAGACACGTAGCATTTATTTATTTGGACTGGAGTGTGAGATGGCAGAATGATCAGCTGCACTGCAGGTTTCTGCGCTCTCACAATTTCGATGTCACATAGCCCCAGGCACTACCAGCATGTCAGTTGAGCGGAGCACCTGCATTCCTCGGTGAAGGCAACAAACTCGTGGCAAACCACTCTGCACCAAGTGCCTACCGAACTGACAGAATATGTCATGTGAGTTTTTAAATTAAACCTCACCATAATTCTACTTCAAACACCAGTACCAAATTAAGACAAGTACCCAAGATCTAGGGGGAGGAAAAAATCAAACTGGAATCTTTGAGTGTTTAAACAAGGGAACTGGAACTGCACAGTCAGAACTTACCAGCTACAGGCTGGACAATCCAGAGTTCAGATTCTGGCACAGCCAAGAGATTTTTCTCATCTCATCTCCAAAACATACACACCAGCTCTGGGGACTATGAAAGCCTCTTTATTCAATGGGTACTGGGGTTCTTTCTAGGGGTAAAGCAGCTGAGGCATGGTGCTGACCACTAACATCCACCTTTTGCCAAGGTTAAGAATGGACAGAAGTGTACCTCCACTCCCCTATACACCTTCATGGCATGGACGGTAACAACTTTACCCTAGTAAATGCACATTTATGACAATGCCTAACAAGGAACAGTGCAATTTATACATGTGCCTCACCACTGCTATGGTACTGACATCAAAAAGTTTCAATGGTTTTGACGTGTAGCTCAGTTGGGAAACACCACAAATACAGACAGACCTTTTGTGAGAACACCTCTTAGACCAAATAGATTGCAAGATAATAAAAAATATGATCTTTTGGACAGATATGTGGCTGATTGCAGTACGTCAGCATCATGCCCTGTGATGGTCTTTGCTACTAGACCAAATGGTTATGGAAACACAAGCACCAGTGAAACAGCGGCTGGCAGAGGAAAACTGAAACACTTAACGAAAAACCTGCTCTCTAGTGGCAATTTGTATTACAATGTATCGTAAAGTTCAGAATTTCCAGCAGAATATTCAAACCTAAAATACACAAAACAACGTTAACACCAGCTGTGATGTGTGGATGTGACACATGGTCCATGACTGCAAAGTGTAAGTTACCCTATTATAATACTTGCTTCAAAATACACACACAACTCTCTGAATACCTTACTTTTCTTTCCTGTATCATCTGTACCATACTACATGTTAAAGTAAAGGTAAAGTTCACCCTAGAACAGGCCATAAAGGCCCAGAGGGGGAGTAGATGTATAGCTCTACACTTTCTTTAACCTTGGCACTAGATGGGGATGAGTGGTCAGCGCCAAAACCCAGCTTCTCCATTATCCATTGTATAGGAAGCTGGGTGGACCCCACGGCCAGTCTGGACGGGTGCAGAAAAATCTCGCCCCCACCAGGATTCAATCCCCGCTGTCCAGCCCACAGCAAGTTGCTATAACGACTATGCTATCCCTGCCCATGTAGCAATAAAATTTATGTACCCAAACATAAGATCATAATTTTTTTTTCCAATTCATCATCGGAAATATGGGTGGGGGGGTCACCTTATAACCACAAACAGACTTAAAGATATTCTGTACCGGCACTCCCATGAAAACTGCAGATTACAAAGAGGGGTCATCTTATATTTGGGTCAATAAAGTTTCTCAACATAATCCTCCAGTGCCAACTCACATCAGCAGAATGCAATGCATGAGCCCCCATGACCACAATGATGCGACCTTTATTTGCCTGCAGTGTACTCATATCAGGAAGTGATCCAGAGGTCCATGGAATGTGGACACTTCCTGGCACAGTACCACGGTTGTATTCTTCTGTAGTGCGTATGTCCACAGTCACTAACTTCTGTTTCTTTCTTTGCAAGAGCTCTAGCAAGTCAGCAGCACTAATGCGAGGACACAGTTCGGCCTGAAGGTCAGCTACTGGAATGGGACTCATTTCCTACACCCATGAAATGAAGCAAAACACATTACATCACATAACATCACATCACAGTGAAATTCTCTTTCAAAGTGCCTTCAAGTGATAATGCATTGAAATGCCAAAGTGATGGGAAAGCTTACTTGTAGAGGAAAAATGAGATAGAAAATCCACTGTAATTTTGTCATTACTTTACTCAGTGATAGTTTGCCAGCTGCGAAGGTTATACTACACAAAATTTAAAAACATAAATGACTGTAGCAACTACAGGTGACACAATCTTTGACACTACAAAGCTAATTTTCACACACTCTTCTGCCTTAAAATGGAAAATAATTCAAATTTAGAAAACCCTTACTTTTAGACATTAAAACCAATTGTATGCGGTGGCACAGTTGGTTGAGGCATTGCACTACAAGCCGGAAGGATGCAGGTCCAATTACCGATGGGGTCATTGGGGTTTTTCATTAACTTAATCCATCTAGTCACACTATGGTCCTGGGGTCGACTCAGCCCCCAACAGAAATAAGTACAGCAATATCTCCTGGTGGGTAAAGGCAGCTGGTGCATAGGGCTGACAACCTTACCACCTTCATGTGCCAATTGTCTAGAAATTCTGAGAGCCTCAACCTCCCACAGCCCTAAGGGCAATGTCCAAGCCTTTAATAGGACAGCTGTACCTATTACATTAGAACAACCAGATTAAGGTGGAAATTCAAAAATTACTGCATAAGCATTGCCAATTTTCTGAGGATCCTAGAGTTCATAATTACTTAATTACAAAGTCTAATTTTATTTTTCTAAGTTGTGTATGGGACCGAAGCATGACAGGAACTATGCGTGCACACATCAGGGATGTACACACACACTGTGCATGCAAATGATAGGGGTTTACATGCTCATGTGCAAATAATAATATCAAAAACCATAAAACATTCAAGTACTAACCAGCTCTGTGTTTATCTCATTACCAGCCAGTTTCTCTGGCTCCAGTGCATGCTGCCGGTATGTAATACTTCGTGGAGTGCTGCAGTACAATTCAATTGAGTCTGTTACACAGCGCTCCATATCAATTTCTGCATAGAAAAAAATATTTTTGTGTGTGAACAAAGAATGACCAGTAGATGTGTCACTATATCAAGCCCATAGTTCATGAGAATGAAAAATTTATTTTTATTATTATTGTTACTGCAATTGAGTTTTCACTTGGTGGCAGTAGTCCTTACACTAGTAACAAATAAGAATAAATATACATAAATGAAACAATACAAAAACACAGTAAGTACAGATACACATATTAGCAAAACACCCACACAACTGTCAAAACACCAACACATTACAAAACCCACATACACACACACTCACACATTACAAAACCCACACATACACACATTACAAAACCCACATATACACACACCCACACATTACAAAACCCACACATACACACACCCACACATTACAAAACCCACACATCCACACATCACAAAACCCATACAAACACACCCACACATACACACACTCACATACTACCAAACAAGTTACAACATTTGCATATACTGACTGGAATATATTTTGGTCTAGAAGTAAATACGCATGTATGAACATGGCAAAAAGAAAGAAGACAGCAACGAAGTCCTAATATAATGAATTAAACGTAGCAAACCATTCAAAAATGTTTAAAAATGCATGTGGGAATAAAGTGACAAACAGAAACAGAGTTTGTGACAAAATATGTAAAAGATAAAATCCAACAATACTTGTTACAGTGCAGTTTGGTACCTGTTATCTACTACTTTCCATGGCACTAGTACAGGACACAACACAGGTGTACATATAAACGCAGTTATACTGTCAATGTGAAATGCTGTTGGCACCTGTTCCAGAGGAAAGAAAATATTTGTACCTCAGGAAGCAATTTAGGATATCACACATTGTTCTCAAATTTCACAACAATGGTCTGTTGCTGCCACTGTTTTCCCCACTATTGGCACTGCTCAATTAGACACCAGGTAAATCCTGCTACAGTGTCACAGTAGCAACACAATACGACAGAATCTATACAAACCAACCACCTAGTATTGCTAGGACTATGAAATGCAGGACATTATGATGGGTTGGATCTGTTAAGTATAGAATGGTGGAGACAGCACCTTGAAAACTGGCAATCTGGAAAACTGAGAAGACAAAGGATAACATAAAGATGATCTCAGAAACATAGTGTGAGGATGCTGAGGGGTTAGCCTTACTTTTCTGTTTCGTTTAAAATAAGGTTCATGTTTTCTTCTCTGAATGATCTTTTATGATATTACAAATACACCTTCTGACCAATCTTTTTAATTTACAGAGACAATGGATGAGTATCTCTACACACAGGATGAGGTATAATGCCTACAAGAGATCTACTGTACACTTAACTTACACTGCTAAGTTGCAATTACCATTATTCCTACAACACTGTGTACAGTTACAGGTTAGTATTCCCCAACCTGAAATTCATAACTTTTTTCCAAGCTTCAGACAAGCACAAGTAACAGGTTTCACCATAAGTAAAGACGTACTTCTCAAGCACCTACCTGGTAAATCAGAAAAAAGAAGGATACACTCATTGAATCCAGATGCCAGTAAAGAGTCTCTAAGTTGCTGCAAGACTGCTAACCCAACATACAGCGGAAATGATGCATCTCCAAGAAGGAGTTTGTCCCAAAGATGAAAAATTTTATGCAATGGGAATACGTCTGAAATACACAAGGCCACATATATGCCATAAGTACGTAGTCTGTTCTATACAAAGACTGTTCAATAAGCAAGGTTCCCTACATAATGAAAATTAGAGAGTCATTACAACATTAACTGTAGCTCATTTAACTTGATAGAACATATCCTTTTGTGCTATAAACTCAATAAAGGAAAAGGATAATCATCAGTCAAAACACAACTTATATTCTTTTTCTATTGGCTTTGGCTATATGTTTTGGATTAATGGATTGATTCAATCCAAAACATACAGCCTAAGTCAATAGAAAGAGAATATATGTTGTGTTTTCTTATAATAAAACCAACTAGATGCACTAATTTCTCAAATTTATTTTTGGAATAAAATTCTACATGTTTCGGACAGTTCCACTGTCCAATCAACAGGAGTTTTGCACTGTACATACACCAATGGTATACGTCACGCAGGTTTTCTGACAGCTTGCAAGCAGCATCATGACGTTCCATTGCTGTACGTACAGTGCAAAACTCCTGATGATGGACAGAGGAACTGTCCGAAACATGTAGAGTTTCATTCCAAAAATAAATTTGAGAAATTAGTGCATCTAGTTGGTTTTATTACAAGAAATTACTGAGATACATGGTCACCTGAACATCGAATGTCGTGTTTTGACTGATGATTTATCCTTTTCCTTTAAACTAAACTAAACTCCGTGGCCTTAGTCCGCACGCGAACTATACCGACAGAGCGGCCGCCGCCAGTCGGCGAAGTTAGTGCCAACTTTTGCGGATAGAGGGGTGTCACATGGTCAGCGCAACAGGTCCCCACAGCCGTTAATCTCTGTTTTCTAGACCTGGAGCCGCTACTTTTTTCATTCAAGTAGCTCCTCAATTGACCTCACGAGGCTGAGTGGACCCCGTTCCAGACC
>Ga0123354_10022085_pt1 | contig 10033 bp, 5 predicted proteins | sample TergutLab28metaG_2_FD_97872 | JGI IMG/M metagenome (GOLD analysis project Ga0123354, IMG submission 97872) | Labiotermes labralis P4 segment gut microbial communities from Petit-Saut dam, French Guiana - Lab288 P4 | ecosystem: Host-associated > Arthropoda: Insects > Digestive system > Gut ...
GACCTACGCAGCGGCTCTCAAGACCACCACCCATCCAAAAACTCGGTGCAGAAAACCATATGCTGCAACTCAACATCTAATGCTCCTGATGATGGGCGTATGTACCCGAAACATGTCGAGCTACGAATACATCAATAAAATTGCCTAGTTGCATCAAGTTGGCATTTCACTTTATTTCATGAGGAAGATGCACGGTCAAACAACCGTCAAGCTTCCTCTCCTTATATGTCCTCCTGGTGTGTACAGGGATAACATTTTCTTGATTACAACTTCAGAAGATTTAGTGTATGTGTGCGATTGGTCAAACAGCCTGAGGCAGGAACCATTTATAGTCGAGTAATTGCAAGTTTCTAATTCAACGCCATTATTGCTTGATTATGAATCATGGGTGCAAGCTACCGTATGACATGGCACCACACACCAGGCTGATAGAATGGATTCATAGAAAGTCACGTGCATTGAAACCATGACTTTGATTTACATGTTACTTCCCCCCCTCTTGTTTCCAAAAGAAATGTAATAATAAAAATCTCAAACGGATTGATAAAAATAACATTGCTTTGGAGTCTTGCTTGAACATAATGTTTTTTATCACGGCAGTAATTTAAGATCTTTCTCAATTTCTGATTTAAACGTTTGGCTGGCAGACAGACATTAAATGGAGGTTATAAGTTGCGTGGAATCCCAGAAGACAGTAGAATATACAAATACACACACCAAAAAGTGTATTATGATGATCCAACAATACTAGACAAGACAAGACAAGAGAAGATCCTACAGAGAGTACTGACGATGTGCGCTTCGGAAAATAATGCGAATCCAACAAAATGGCTAAGGTACATACAAACTTTACGTTGAGACTCGTTCGCGTAACTATCATTGTCATGAAGAGCTGTTAGTATTACATATTCTGAGTGTGTGTGTGTTTGTGTGTGTGTGTCTGTAGCTTTAGTTATCCAACATGCAAAGTGCATGGGCCCTATTATTTTGTCATCTGTGTCCTATCAGGCTCCACCATATTTTAACGTTATATCGTAAATGACACTTTTTTTAAGGAAAAATGTTATTGAACATAAAATATATTTTTTATTTTTTCTATAGTTTTCGTCGGAAACATTTCTCATTCTAAGAAGAAATGGCGAGATATTATCATACATGTACATAGGTATTCATGTAAAATACCTGTTATTTTTGTCGGACTTTGATGAAACTTGCATTTCTCGATAGATTTTCTAAAAATAGTCGAGTATCAAATTTTGTGAAAAACCTGTCCAGTGGGAGCAGAGTTCTTCCATGACAGACCGACAAGACAAAGCTAATAGCCGCTTTTCGCAATTTTGCGAACGCGACTTAAAAGACACAAAGTACTTCAGGTGGGACTGTATTTTTCTTCTGACTATTACTGCACAACCACAAGCATAAACGGCGGGAACACACCAAATCACACGAGACAAGACAAGAAAATATAATTGTGCTTCTCAAGGCAACTGCGGTCAAAAGGACGTTCATTCGATTGCACGTACTGCAGCGTCGGCGACGTAAAGAAGCTTGTTTTATCCCATTAGTTTAATTGTTTTCAACGCCCCAATGATGGTTGGTGAGCTGAACAAATCATGATACAACTCATTACGTAATTTTATTCAGGCTCTTATTACTCTATGTCAATATCGATAAATCTTCAGAAGCAGAAACACATTTGATATAAATAAACGACAGTGCCAAGACTTAACTATTAGCAGAGTTACAATTTGCATCCTTGACGGCGAGAGAATTTCTGGAAATAATTTTACGAATGTTTCGTCATCTGAAATGCAGCATTAACATACTTTTCTCGGAAGACACAAAACACTTCATTAAACTGTTACAGTATCAACCAACAAATGCATACAGTTACTTAGAATCAGAGTCATGTTTTAATACGTCAACTCTTACATGTTTCGGGCCTTACTGGCCCATCAGGGATGTACAGTTGCCTGAAACAATCGTTTAACCTTTTCATCGTCTCCAGTGTTCACCTTTCGATCATTTCCAGCTACAAGCAACTGTGAGCTCCCTGACGATAGGCCAGTGTGCCCCGAAAAATGTAGGATTTGACATACTAAAACATTATTTTAATTCTAAAAAATTCTGTGCATTTGATGGGTTACAGTGTAAAAACTGAATCATAATGCACGGAATTGAAAATGTAAAACACTTTATCACTCTTCATAACACACTTTCTCAATAAAACGTTGCATCAGGTCCAGTGAATGTGGACACATCTTGTGCACAATTTGCATACATCTTGTATTTAAAGGTTCTCATATTTTAAGTATCTTAATAATAACCTTTGATATATCAGTTATTATGCAAAAGTAACAAATTACTCCAAAATGCAAATATTTGGAAGCGACATTGTAAACTGCAAAGCGTCCGAAACGTCCGCTTCATTCTCACTAGTGTCGTAAAGTGGAGCCAGCGTCCTCTTGGTATCTCTTTGTCCGTGCTGAAACTAATTCTTACGTCTGGAAAGCACACTTACAGTCAGCCTTTTCCAGCACATTCTCTCAGTTAAGAAACAACTGCTTTTTAAATAGTTCTTGTTAGCTAGCCGCAAAGCCGTCATTCTGACGTCTGCCTTGTGAAAAAAAAAATACTGCTCTTCTGTCGTAAGTATGTAGTTTACTGATACCTCTCCCATAGTTTTGGTGAAAATAGGCGTAGTTCCTCCTTTTGTAAAAATAGCTACCTTTGGGATTTCGTCCTTCGCGTCAACATACATCCGAATCCGTATCTTCGGATTATTAAAAGAATTTTTCAAGTTCTTCTCATGCCCATTTCCTTCTTTCTGATAGCCTATAACTCAAAGCATTGCCTTCTAATCGCAGAATTTAAAGTTTTTCTTATCGGATACCTGATGCGAAATAAACGAAGGATTTAATAGTCATAAGAGAAAGCTTTCAATGATCTGTCGTGAACTGTTTCTTTCGTATTAAACTAATCCAAAAGTTGTTGCAAATTTTATGGACTAACTATAAGCGTGAATATCGCGCGACTAAAATTTCTACCATACCTTAGGCCATCTGTAACAGTAAACAGGCAAAAAATATATGTTATCATTCACGGTAGGAGGAAAAACAACCGAGCGGGTAAAGCAACCCGAGCACGTGCATAGTGTTCACAGTAACAAAGGTTGGTCCTTAATTTCTTCCCTGCATGGCTGCCATATCTGTGGTATAGAACCAAAACTAACATATTTCTGGATTCCAGCACTTACTGCTATTACTAATGATTCCAACAGTCACACAAGCTTAAGATTTCGTAAGAAAATGACCAATGCTTACATTAAAGAAGTTCTGAAATATGAGACTCTGACAAATACAAAATGCAACTCAACGAAATGTCCTTCAATACGTGAAGGTGAACATGTGGAATGGATTTCAGTGCTTCCGGGAAGAGTACAGCACTGTACAGTGTAAACAAAAACAGGATCCACATTCACTGAACCTGTTATGTAATTCTTCTTTTTTCTCTCTTTCTTAATTATGAACTCTTCTGTTTACTCATCGCAGGTGTAGGGGTTACTGGTGCACACAGTGACAATAAAGAACACACACACACACTCGATTATTACTCTTCTGGACGAGGAATCGGCCCGTCGCAGAGATCTCTACCTGACGACACACAACACTCACAACAGACAGACATCCATGCACACAACGGGATTCGAACACGCAGCCCCAGCAAGTGGACGGCCGCAGACCGGCCACCGGCTTTGGCTCTTAACAACACGTGTCGTCATAATCGTGGGTGATGAAATTTCCTTGTTCGTGAGAGTTTCTTGGTAATAGAACTTGAGTTTTAAGAATTATGTTTTACACTTACATGTACGCATTTTTACATAAACCATGATAACCTGCATACAAAATGTACACAGCGTGTACACCAAAAAAAAAACTTTGGTTTATACCCAAAAAACGGGTTTTTGAGGATCTACCTGATATCTGACAAGTCGAAACACGTTGGAGAATCTTCAGAAATTTGAAATACAAGAACATCTGTTAAGGTTTTTGTGTCTTTTGTTGGTATGTATCAATAAACTGAGGCAGTGGACGCGGTACAAAATACAAGCTAATAAGATAACATCACAGATAATTTCTTTAGTATCTTTTTTAATTAAATCTATTCATTTAAGACTAGGTCTTAAATGTGGCCTCTTTTGATCAGAACTTCAAATAAAACGTAGTATGAATAAAGAGAGACCAACTTGATGTCACTTGTTTATTATTTCATTATTTACTGCTCAACATGTTTCGGATGTTAACACATCCATCCTCAGGAGCTTGCGACTTATTTGATGAGTTATTTCATGGGTTGTATTGTTCTGGTTCGATGTGTGTTGGTGTTATGTTGTGATTTGGCTGAGGTGGTGTGGTATCCGGATGCAGGCTAGATGGGGGTGGGTGGTCTACGCCATGCCCCGGCCGCTTTACCCCCGGTAAAGACCAGGTACCCATTGTATAGGAGACTGGGTGGGCCCCAGGGCCGGTCTGGATGGGTGCGGAAAATCTCGGCCCCACCGGGATTCGATCCCCGGACCGCCCAGCCCGTAGCGAGTCGCTATCCCGGCCCATATGATAACCTGTATTTAAAGTAATACACGATCGATCGTTAGTAGCCAGTTTTATAAAGCATTTTTTTTCACAGAATTCTCTTAAGTTTATTTGCAATATTAAAAGGTAAAGGTAAAGTGATCCCATTACAGGCCCGGTGTCGCCCAGAGGGTGGGCAGAGGTATAGCTCTACTCTTCCATGGCCGCTGCACTAGAAGGGGTTGAGTGGTCAGCAGCACGCCCCGGCCGCACTTTACCCCCGGCAAAGACCCGGTATCCATTTTACAGGAGGCTGGGCGGGCCCCAGGGCCGGTCTGGACGGGCAGAAAATCTCGTACCCACCGGGATTCGATCCCGGACAGTCCAGCCCGTAACTCAGTCGCTATACCGACTGAGCTATCCGGTCCACTTATTTGCAATATTACAACCGTAAATTCGCAGTTCTACAATACATCACTGAGAAGTGAGATGCCGAAACCGGCCATGGTACCCGACCAACAGTCCTCCTGACAACAGATATCATCTGGGTGACAATGAAAGACGACATCAGACAGCAAGCTTCTTCTCAGTAAACAGTTCGGTAACCGCTATTAGGGTATTAGCTACTTAACTACCGCTGACATTTTTAATATTTTTAATTCGAATTAATGAAACTTATTTATTTTGAATCTATGTCTAAAATTATATAATTAAAGAATTTAAAGTAAGAGATAAATTAAAATCCTTCAATATCACTGAACGTGATATAAGATACCGATCCTTTACCAAATATTATTTTGAATAGAGGAGATAATCTTATTTATGCTTTTATTACACAATGTATATTTTGAAATACAAATAAACGTAAAACCTTAGCAATTCCCTTTGAAATCCTAAGTTATCTACCTGATGATAACCATATAGACTTAAATATTTTGGAGTAATAACAAATATGAATGACAAAAACAGCAGCACTAACATTTTCAAATCTAGCTCATAATCCATTCTCTTGATATCACGATCTGTGTACACATAGCAGCGCGTTCTTTGAGACCTTAAGAATGTAACATTTTTCAAAAAGCTGCAATACGATGAAGTTTCCTTTATTACTTATTGAACGGCCAAGTGTAACTGTCGTTCGGTTTCTTGCAGTTCTCCATCCTCCTACCTTTTTGATATCCTCCGCCCACCCTGCACACTACAACTCCTTAATTGTTCACTGTTCTTACAGCAATATCAACGCTGAAATTAGAGCGAAAAAGAGGATGCATAGAAATATTTTTGGAGACCACTAGAAAGCAAGCACTAAAGTTAAAATTTCGTTAGTAAGTTACATTCAGCTATGGAGTGCATAGTTCATGCGAATTCAAATCTTCTAAAGGACATATGCCTGTATAAACCCCTAGAATAAGTTATTCTTGGTCCATCAGCAACAAAGAATCTACTTTATTATTATTATTATTATTATTTTCGAATTATTATTATTTTAAATTTATTCTCTTCTATTAGTCATTAGGTGGGGTCTTTGGTGAGCCCAGGGGACCGCGGTAGCACAGTGGTTAAGGCGCTGTGCTACAAATCGGAAGGTCGCTGGTTCGATTCCAGATGGTGTCAGTGGAATTTTTTATTGACATAATCCTTCCGATCGCACTATGGTCCTGGGGTCGACTCAACCTCTAACAGAAATGAGTACCAGAAGTATTTTCTGGGGGTAAAAAGCGGCCGGTGCGTAAGGCTGACAACCTTACCATCATCTTGGGCCACTGTCACGTAATCTGAGAACCTTAACTTCCTGGAAATCTCTGGGCACCTCGAGCCTGTAATGGGACTGATTTACCTTTTTTACCTTTGGTGAGCCCAGATCTCAACATAAGATTAAAACGATTTGCCCCAGCACTTTACGAATGATGTGTGCAGTGCTAAATAGTGTGATCTTCTGTAGCTCCGTGGCTGACGGGTGACCTGGGAGCTAATAAAGGTTCTGATCTAACCCATTCTTAATTGTCTCTAATGCTCCAGTTATAACTGGCACCATTTTTGTCCTCAATTTCCACATCCTGCTGAACTCGATCTCCAGGTCTTTATAAATGCTTATCGTTTCAGTTCCATGTGCTTTAACGTTTGAATCATCCGGCGTGGCTATGTTGATCAGTCAGAAAGTCTTCTTTTTTATTTTATCATTCAGTACTACATCAGGTCGGTTTGCTAGTATTGTTCGCTATGTGATAACCGGTACATCCCACATAGCCTACAAGCGGTACCGTTGGCATTTACGACACTTTCAGTTGTACTTTCGTACTACTTGTCAGTAACCTTGAACTCCATAGGTTTGCATATCGACCAGTGGATTTAACCAGTCACCTCATAGTGTCCATTAGTGTTATTTATTATTCTTATTATTATCATCATCATCATCATCATCATCACACATAAACAAGTTGCACACCATTTGAAGTTCAAATTCAATCGCTGTCAGCATGGACTGATCAAATCTAAATCTACAACCACAAATCTTGTTGCTTATCTTGACTTCATCACTCCCCTGGTTTACTCCCAGAGTCAGGTAGATGTTTTTCATGTCGATTTTTGCAGCACTTTCGATTTAGTTCCGCACGCACTACCCCTTCGTGAACTTGATTATTTCGGACTATCTCCTGCTTAGGTTACCTGGTTCCACAGCTGCCTGACCAACAGATTATCCCATGTTCGCAATCGTGGTGCACTTTTGACACTACATGAAGTGTTGTCTGGTGTGCCACACGGATCAGTTCTGGACCTCTTCTTTGCAATATTTTCAAACACGACTCGTGTAGTGTGGTCACGTATAAAAACTGCCTTCTATTTGACGACGACGTCAAAATATATCTATAAATAAATTCCCCGTATGACAGTTGGTTACTCTAATCACATACAAATAATGTTCAGTGTGGTGTATTTCAAAATACATGATAATAAACGTCAAGAAAACCAGATTCATTTCCTTGTGTAGAGAAACAAATTGGCATAGTTTTGATTACATACTGTGTGGATTTTCTATCACACGCACGGAGTGCATCAGGGAACTAGGAGTGCTTATAGACACAAAGCTTCATATTCACCAACGGGTAGACAAAATTTTCTCTCAGACTATTATTAGACAGTTGGGGTTAATTCGGACTGTGACTTTCTCCTTTTCGTCACTGCACAGACTTCTGACGCTATTCTGCATGCATTGTAGTCGGACCCAAGTTGGAATATGCCTCTGTTGCGTGGAATTCTATCACTTCGGAGTCTGTAAGCCGGAGCGCATACAGCGGAGATTTGTATCTCGTTGGCGTTATCGGTTTTTCAGTCACTTAGACTACAGATATGGTCATGTTTTAAACTATTTGAAATTACACACCTTAGTGCTCGGGGGGGGGGTTACTTAGATGTCCGTTTTTTAAAGAATGTTTTCAATATTTCGAAATATTGCCTCAGCGTTTTGGAAACTGTTGGCCTACGGGTGCCAAATCGAAATTTAAGACACTTTAGTTCCTTGAAAGTTGACTGCAAACGTTGGAACTTCCCTTGCCCTAGTTGCGCTTCGGCAGCAAATGCCATCGACAGTGATAATGATATATGCAATGGCAGTTCGGTCTCGGTTAATATGATTGGCTAGTATCGGACACTTTTACTAGATAATTCAGAAATATTAAGCAGATTTTATGCTAATAATATAACATGTTAGCCATGGCTTTAAAGAAACTGGACAATGTAAAATAAATTTCTTATGACAAACTCTGTGAATTTTACAGTCTAAACCTCAGATCCTGTAGTAAATCTAACCTGTAAGTGTTGTTTGTACATTAGTTTCTATTAATTTTGTATATTTTGTGCTAGTTTTATAGCAGACCCTGTGCTGTTAAAGCAGCGCGTTAATAGATGAGGAAAATGAGTTGTACCTATTTTGAAGAAACGATAACAGTTCGGCCGCTAGTAATTAAAGTCCGATTTCTCTTTTCAATAACTTTCCCAAACTTTTTTAATTTGTTATACACGATCATATGTCATATTATTTTACACATAAATTGAATCCCAGTTAACACGGATTTTCAAAAGCCAAGTCTACAACAACAAATTCGGTAACCTATCCGATTTTACTTCTCCTGTAGTTAGTTCTCAACGTCAAGTCGATTCTGCTTGTTTGTATTGTGAATTTGGCCTTGTTCCGCAACCCCATTTTTCCCCCTACACAGACTTCGTGCGCATGCACTGACTGACGTCATGTGAAATGGTTTCGTAGTTATCTTACTAACCGGCAATATTATGCACGCATTTTAGACACATTTTCTTTACCTTCCGAAGTTCTTGTGGGGATCCCACAAGTATCTGTTAGAGATATAAACGACCTTCGTAATGTAATTAAGCATATAAATTGCCAATTATCTGCCGACGACGTTAAAAATTTTCATGTTATAATTTACGTCGAAGATTGCATTCTGCTGCTATGTGATTCTGAAGGTAAACAGTTGATGTACTGCTAACTTCATGAAATTACACAATAGTAAATATAGGGTCACTGTTTACATTAGGAAAACAAATTTATTATGCTTATAAAACGTATGACTTTTCTATAAACCGTAAACACACCATCAAAGACCTTGGGGTATAACTTGATTCAAAACTGCATTTCCACGCACATGTAGACTGCATTTTCGCCAAATCCGTAGGGATGCTAGGCTTAAAACGAACCATAGCTGATTCCCTTTTTACCATGATAGCTTTTTAATATTGTATTTAACACCTAGTCAGATGCGAATCTGCGTATGACCCAAGTGTGAGGAATTCGTCTGCTGTCCCTAAAAAGCTGGACGGCTGGGGCGGAAGTTCGTAGCCCTGTGTCACTCTCGTTTCTGTACTCATGACCAAGTCACTTACGAGGATTTTCTTAGATTTTTAAAGCTTCATACCCTGCATGACGGAATTCATCTTGATGCATTATATTTTACTTTTTGCTTATTCAGGTTCATAATGTTGCCGCCTCTGTTGGACATTACTGATATTCGAGTAATTCCCCGTAATATCGGAAAACCCTCCCTGTTTACTACCACTTTTTAAAAACCCTCCGTCAGCTAGATGTGTTTCGGCTGCCAACCTGTGTGCGAAGTCGTCAATATCTTTAGGAAACCCATTACTTCATTAAAATTGATTCTGCGCTGATCTTTGGCATTTTTAAATCAACCTATGTTTATCAGAGTTTAGGGTCTTTGTTCCAGCACTTCGTTTATATTCGCTGGTTCGATCCCAGCTAGTGTCAGTGGATATTTTATTGACATAAAATCCTTCCGATCGCACTATGGCCCTAGGGTCGATTCAGTCTCTAACAGAAATGAGTACCAGGAACATTTCCTGGGGGTAAAGGCGGCCGGTGCGTAAGGCTGACAACCTACCACCATCCTGTGCCGTTGTCACGAAATCTGGGAACCTTAACTTCCTGGAAC
>Ga0123354_10022086_pt1 | contig 10033 bp, 9 predicted proteins | sample TergutLab28metaG_2_FD_97872 | JGI IMG/M metagenome (GOLD analysis project Ga0123354, IMG submission 97872) | Labiotermes labralis P4 segment gut microbial communities from Petit-Saut dam, French Guiana - Lab288 P4 | ecosystem: Host-associated > Arthropoda: Insects > Digestive system > Gut ...
CCCGCGTGTATAAAGCTCTGCGGAACGAGCTGGCTGCTATGCTCTCGGAGCTACAGCGCATCGGCTCCGGCGGTATCGTCAATGACGATCTGTTGAACACAATCGAATTGATCGCTCTCACGATGGAGGGCATGAAGGAGGAATGTTGATGGTAGAAACCAAAAAGAAAGTGACCGCCCTGTATTCGCCTGCGGCAACAGGCGATAGGCAATCACCATCGCAAAAACTTGAAACCAGTATACCTGAAAAATCTCCAGAAATCAATGACGATTTTGGACAGGATTATCTGAGAGATTATTTTCACAGAATGAACAATCCCGATTATCTGCACACCGTATCACTGACAGAGCTGTATGACACGGTTTATCAACCGAGGGCACAGGTGATTGATGGGCTACTATGCTCAGGCGCATACTTGTTTACAGGAGCGCCCAAGGTCGGAAAATCCTTTTTCATGGCGCAACTCGGCTACCATGTGAGCGGCGGTATTCCCCTATGGGAGTACCCCGTTCACAAAGGCACCGTGCTCTATCTCGCGCTGGAGGACGATTATGCGCGGCTACAAAAGCGGCTATCTCGTATGTTTGGCATGGACAGCATAGATGATTTATATTTCGCTACTCACGCTAAAAATGTGAGCGGAGGGCTGGACGGTCAGCTCAAAAAATTCGTGAGTGAGCATCCCGATACGAGGCTCGTTATCATCGATACTTTGCAAAAGGTTCGAGAAGTCGGTGGTGAAAAATACAGCTACGCCCGCGACTATGAAATCGTGACCAAGCTTAAACAATTCGCGGATCATCACAATGTCTGCGTTATACTCGTCCACCATACGCGAAAGCAATCGGCAGATGATTCCTTTGACACTATATCCGGCACCAACGGTCTGCTCGGCGCTGCAGATGGCGCGTTCATCATGCAGAAGGAAAAACGCACTGAGAACAAGGCCGTTTTGGAAATCGTCGGCAGGGATCAGCAAGATCAAAAGCTGCATCTTCTCTTTGATCGTGATCGTTGCCTGTGGCATTTGACCGATAAAGAGACGCAGCTTTGGAAGGAGCCGCCCGATCCTATACTTGAGGCCGTCGCCCGTTTGGTAACCGCTGACTCTTCCGAATGGAGCGGCAGCGCATCGGAGCTGATTGATGGATTGGATAGGATGGATATTCAGCCAAATGTATTGACGCGGAGGTTGAATGTCGGAGCCGACAGGTTGTGGAACGAATATCATATCCGCTATGAAAGCAATCGCACCCACGCCGGGAGAAATATCAAGCTGACATTGAATGTTTCTGAGGCGTGACGATAGTGACGGTCGTGTCGATATTTTCGGGAGCAGTGGTGGTATGCAAAATACCGTCACAATCGTCACGACCGACACGGGGAGCGGGCGCAAAGTCAAGGGGGCATACTTGCGGGTGGAGATTGCCGCAGGCAATACAACCCGAACCCCTTGATGCCGCGCCACGGAAAACACTTGCCAGCGGAGGGGAAGCAAAGCTTTTCCTCCTGCCTAACGGCGAGTGAAATAAAGTTTAGGGAAGCCGTGCGGTCGCCCTTTTCAAAGGGCGATGAGCACTGGGGAGCCGCCCACAGGTGGCGGGGCAAAGCCCCATCTACCCCGTAGGACGCAAGGGCGCTTTTGATGCGTAGTGTCAAAAGTGCTTTTGCGTTACTTTTGAAAAAAGTAACAAAACCCCGGCTCGCGCCGGATGGGAATGGAAAGGAAGGGATGATCTATACAGCGAACAATCAGCGTCATGCTCGGTAAAGGTTCCGTGAATCACAATAGCCGCCAATTCAAAGCAACAAATATTGATACTGAGCGAACACAGTTCAATGTTTCTTATTGTAACATGCCTATCAAAAATGTCTACCATGAATTATTTGATGAGGCGCTCCAGAGATATAACGCCAAGCAAAAGCGCACAGACCGTTGCATTGATGATTACTACGAAAAGATACGCACAAGTAAGCAGGAGAAACTTTTTTATGAGATCATATTTCAGGTTGGCAATAAAGTAAATATGGCTGCTGAAAACAAGGAAGGTCAGCTTGCCGAAAAGGTGCTCGATGACTTCATGCAGAACTTTCAAGAGAGAAATCCATACTTAAAAGTTTTCTCCGCTCATCTTCACATGGACGAGGCTACACCCCACCTGCATGTGGATTTTGTGCCATTCATCACAGAGAGTAAGCGCGGTCTCGATACTCGCGTCTCACTCAAACAGGCACTTGCCAATCAAGGATTTATCGGAGGCACACGAGGCGATACCGAGTGGAGCCAGTGGGTCAAATCTGAAAAAGAACAGCTTTCGCAGGTGATGGAGCGTCACGGTATCGAGTGGGAGTAGCTCGGCACCCATGATGAGCATTTGAGTGTCATGGATTACAAAAAGGTGCAGCGGTCTAAGGAAGTCGCTGCTTTGGAAAAAACCATAGAAAAACTGCAAAATAAGCAAGTGGATGTACAAGCTGTGGAGCAGATCGAAGTAAAAAATGTTCCGTTGACATCAAAGGTAATGCTGGAGAAGGAGGATTACAAAACTCTTGTCACAGCGGCACAGAAATATGTAGTGCAGGTAAAGAAGGAGCGAAAGCTCGAAAAACTACTACAAGTCGCTGAAAAAACTATCGTCGGACTGAAAGCTAAAGTTGTGGAATTGACGGAAACAATATCGGCACTTACAAGGCAGCTTGACCAATATCGCTCTATTCGTGGACAGCTCACCGTGGGTAGCCTGCAACAAGAAAACAAAGAGTTGAAGCAGCATAATAGTCTATACAAATCTATAATTGAACAGCACGGCCTTGCTCATTTGTTGGGGAAAAAACAGATGCAACGGTCGTCCCGGGATGCTCGATAACAGAATATTACTCAGGGAGGGTTTGCAGAGATGCAAGCCCTCCTCGCTTCATCAATTTTCAGCGATTGCTGAATTAAGTATTGCAAACACTGAATTTCTGTGCTATAATCAATATAGCATTTTTTGCGAGGTGAGGGCTATGGCTGTCAGCTATAAAAAGTTATGGAAACTGCTAATAGATCGCGATATGAAGAAGAAGGATTTATGTCAAGCTGCTGGTGTAAGCCATGCTTCGATGGCAAAATTAGGGAAAAATGAGAACGTTACGACCGACATACTTTTGAAAATATGCAGGGCTCTCAGTTGTGATATATCAGATATAATGGAAGTCACTGAGGACAAATAAGGCGCATCTGTGTTGATGAAGGAGACATGAGTATGCCAACCACGGAGTTGAAATATATAGATTTATTTGCCGGGGCGGGTGGCCTTTCCGAAGGATTATCTGAGGCGGGTTTTCACGGGCTGTTTGCAAATGAAATTATTGCAAAATATGCAAATACCTATAAGCAAAATCATCCAAGTACAAATGTAACAACCGCTGATATTCGCGACTTGGATGCTAACGAGATCAGAAAATCACTTAATATCGAACGTGAAGAACTTGATCTTGTTGCAGGCGGCCCGCCATGTCAGGGGTTTTCTATAAACGCTCCAATTCGGAGCCTACTTGATGATAGAAACCATTTGTTTAAGGATTACCTACGGTTTGTTGATGCCTTCGCGCCCAAAGCTGTTCTAATTGAGAATGTACCCGGCCTTGTATCTTTTGAAGATGGGGCTACTCTACATGCGATTTTAGATGCTCTGGCTGATTTAGGCTATGGTGCAGATGTGCGTATATTAGGAGCAGCGTATTACGGGGTGCCGCAGATGAGGTGGCGCACATTTATTATTGGCTTGCGTGGCAAAAATCTCCCTACGACTGCATTTCCAGAGCCAACATTTCATGCACCAATTAGGCCGAATTTTACAGCTACCTTTAATGGACAGTCTCTTGTGAAAATGCCTACTTCTGAAACTGACGCAAAGTTTACTTCTGTCAGACAGGCGATTGAGGATTTGCCCATATTAAAAAACGGGGAACAAGGAGAGAAAATTAAGAACTACGCTTGTAATTCTACTTGTGACTACCAAAAAAAGTTGCGCACTGGATCGATTGGTGTAATTAACCATGAAGCCCCACGCTTATCTGCAATCAATATGAAGCGGATGCGTTACATTGAGCCAGGTGGAAACTGGACATCTATTCCTGATGAGCTACTACCAAAAGGTATGCAAAGAGCGAGAAAATCGGATCATACGAAGCGATACGGTCGTGTTGATCCTGATGGCCTTGCCTCAACAATCCTTACAAAGTGTGATCCGCATTGGGGAGCATATTTCCATTATTCACAAGACCGCTCATTTACTGTGAGAGAAGCCGCGCGAATCCAGTCGTTTTCTGATCATTTTGTGTTTACAGGCACACAGGCACAACAGTTTGCACAAGTAGGTAACGCGGTTCCCCCTCTGCTTGCAAATGCAGTTGGATTGGCAATAAAATCTATATTGGAGGATGGGGAATAAATGGCAGGATATATAGCGGAATTTTTTGGGTATCGCTCGGAAGATAAATCCGAGATTTCATTACAAGCGGCAGCAAATAGAAAATGTCCTTTTCTCAAAAGCCAATGTACAAAAGTCCTTTCGCGAGATCGTGAAATAGCAGGTGTATGTGCAGTCAGGCAAAAGACTGATAATTCTGCAACGGTTATCTGCTGTCCAAATCGTATTTATGCAGAAGATTATAAGATGCTACATACTATCGCCTTTAGAGCCTTTGGAGAAAAACTAAACCTTTATGCAGGGCGGGCTGCCGTAGATAAGGCTAAAGAAAAAAATGGTGCTATTGCCATATTTGGTCATGGTTGGGGCGGTGAATTGCGTTTGCCTCAAAGAAAAGGCACAGGATCATACTTTGTTGACTGGGTTCTCGCAAAACTGGATGGTGACGGTGAATTAAAAGAGTTTACAGCCGTTGAAGTCCAAACAATTGATACAACAGGCAACTACCGCACAGCGCGTAAAGAATTGCTTGAAAAACGCGAGATTGTTGATGATACAGTGGGATTAAACTGGGAAAATGTCTCAAAAAGAATAATTCCTCAGCTTATTTATAAGGGACAGGTTCTTCAAAGGGAAGAATTATGTAAAACCGGGCTATTTTTCGTGTGTCCACAGCCCGTATATGAGCGCGTTTTGAATCGTTTGGGCGGCAAAGATAAAATTCCTATATTCCCAAGTCAGCCTGCTTCCATTCATTTCGTTTCATACGATTATGTCAAGGAAGAAAATGAAGACGGGACAATACGGTCATTAGACGTACTTGAGGAGCATTGTACTACCGTCTACAAAATACAAGAAGCGTTTTCTGCATTGAACTTACCAGAAGGTAACGTATATCGAGATGCTATTAAACGCTCATTATATGGGTGAGTCCCATTTTGAAGTAGTGGAGGCGAATAAAAGTGGCCGAAAACCTGATTGAGAACATTGTAAAAGTCCGGGAAGATAGTATCCCGCTCATGCTCACGCAGACAGAAAGGGTCAGTGCGTTTTCGGCACCGGAAAACCAGATAACTTCTTCATGGCTCCAAACGGGTAAAGAAGGCAATATTACCTTGTCTGACCTACGCAATGGTATTGAGCCATGGCTTACCTCATTATTTCAGTCCGAGCATCTATCATTATTGACGGGAACGGGGCTTTCTATTGCTGTGCAATACTTAGCTTCAGGTTCCGCAGATAGCGCCATGGCCGAACCCGCTCTTGACACTGCTTACGCTGATAAAATACAAGCGAAGGCGAAAAGCGTTGCTGAAAAAAGCAGTCGTGGGAAAGCAAACATTGAGGATTACATAAGGGTAATCAATGAACTGTTACGAGGCTTGGAAGTCCTTGGGCATGATTCTGAGAATGCTACCGAAAACAAAGATGCCTATGATAAGCTAAAAAGAAATCTTCTGAAAATTATTAAAGAATTTGCGGAGAGTATAAGTGATCTTGAAAACAAGATTGCTATTGCAGATGAAGAACGGCGCAAGGAAGCCTTCGATTATCTTGTGAGTTTTTTAATGAGTTTCGCAAGTAGAACCGGGACACGTGAGCGTCTTAATATTTTCACGACGAATTATGACCGTTTAATAGAAGCAGGCTCCGAAATTGCTGGATTACATCTACTTGACAGGTTCGTAGGCTCATTAGCACCGATATTTCGTTCATCACGACTTGATATAGATATGCATTATAATCCGCCAGGTATTAGGGGGGAACCTCGTTATCTTGAAGGGGTCACCCGTTTTACAAAACTTCATGGTTCTATTGATTGGATAAATACCGGGGATGATATCCGTAAAATAGGGTTGCCATTCGGCTCAAAAGATATCAGTAATTTCCTAAATTCTCCCGGATTAGATGGCGCTGATATTGGGAAGATGATGATATACCCGAACGCGACCAAAGACCGGGAAACGACAGAATACCCATATGTCGAATTATTCCGTGATTTTGCCGCTGCTCTCTGTTGTCCAAACAGTACACTGATTACATATGGATATGGTTTCGGTGATGACCATATTAATCGTATTATTAAGGATATGCTCACTATACCATCAACACATCTTGTGATTATTTCCTATGATGACATGGATGGTCGTATAATGAAAAAGTTCACTGAGTTTGGACGTTCATCACAGATAAGCTTAATTATCGGTAATGGGTTGGCGGACTTGAGGACGCTCGTTGACTATTTTCTTCCGAAACCTGCAATTGATCGAACATCAATAAGGATGAATGATTTGTTGAAGCAACGCTATTCCACTCCTAAATCTGATTTATTGGTCAGCAATGATGGGAGTGACATTACGACATGATTACACCTTTAGCATTTGTAGATTCATTGCGCATCGGTAGTGTGGACTTTGTATCTCCTGACGAGGTAAAAGTAATTCTTGATATTGAAGCTCCAAATGATGTTGCGCTAAATACGGGAGTGCCACGCCCATTTCCTCGGATTAACAGTTATGTTTTGATTCCGAGTGACAGTGGATATCTTGTAGCGCAAATTGAGTGGATTACAATAGAGCGTTCACAATATCCGAAGCGGAAAGGTTTGCAAGACTTTGGTGTAATCGACTTGCCGTTTCCTTTACGCAAAATGAGCCTTAACCCACTTGGTGTATTAAAAGAGGAAAAGAAAGGTAAAGAATCAACCTATGTTTTTTCACGTGGAGTCGAGATATTCCCAACTGTAGGTGATCCGGTTTTACTTCCATCACAAGGACAGTTGAAGTCAATCGTGGAATCTGGTGAAAATCGACGTGTGAAAATTGGCACAAGCCCTCTCGCATCAAATGCTGACGTTTCTGTCGACCCTGACAGGCTATTTGGTCGCCATTTGGCTATTCTGGGAAACACAGGAAGCGGGAAATCATGTTCTGTTGCTGGTGTAATACGTTGGTCTATTGAAGCGGCTAAAAATGAAAGAAAGCATAGAAACGAAGCTATTAGAGAGCTTATCGGTGATATTGACACAGAGGATGAAGCGAATTTTGGGTTGAGTCAAGCAATCAATTCACGCTTCATCATACTTGATCCCAACGGAGAGTATTCACAAGCATTTAGTGACTTGGACAATGTTCGCCTGTTTGCGGTGGAAGCCAATGAAGACAAAGGCATTCGCCAATTGCAAGTACCACTCTGGTTTTGGAACAGTGTTGAATGGTGCGCCTTTACTCAAGCAAGTAGTAGAGCACAACGCCCCACACTTATACAAGCATTAAGAAGTGTACGCGATGGAGAACTTGGCATTGATGCTATGATCCCAAGTCACGGTATGCGTCGGTTTCTTCGTACAGTAGTGTCTATCATTGCCATCGAACGTACACAAGGTAATCCGTGGGGTAGTTTTCCTAAAAATAAATCATTCTTTGAAAAGTTGCAAAAATGGCAGAGTGCTATATCACCAAATATAGCCTATACTCAGCAAGAAAGCGATGCTTTGGCTCAATTAAAAGCTAAGGTGGATCAGTTGGTGCAAGTGCGTTCTGTTCAATATGCAAATATGGATTTCACGCTCACAGAGGTGGATGAACTTCTTTTTCTTGCTTCTGTAGCACATTCCACCTTTGGTGGATCAGATCAGGATGTTCTTCCTATAGATGCGGATATTCCGCGCAAATTCTCTGGCGAAGAACTGTTACGCAGTTTAGAAGCTAATGCTGAGCTGATGGGTACTTCGGATTATGTTGAGACTATGCTTATGCGTATACGTACACTATTATCGGATTCGCGAATGAAAACAATAACTTCTTGCTCTGATGATCTTACCCTGAAAAAATGGCTTGATGACTATATTTGCCCCAGTAATTCTGCTGTTGGGGCAATAACGGTCATAGACCTTTCGCTGGTTCCAGCCGAGGTTATTCATATTGTAACCGCCGTTATTGCAAGAATGACACTTGAAGCGCTGCAACGCTATAGACATATAAATGATGGAAAGACTCTTCCAACCACAATAATCATGGAGGAGGCTCATACTTTTATTCGGAGATATGCAAACGATTCAGAAGAATCGTCGACCTATTCTATGTGTACACAGGTTTTTGAGAAAATTGCCCGCGAGGGACGTAAGTTTGGTTTGGGATTAGTGCTTTCCTCTCAACGCCCAAGTGAATTATCACAGACAGTATTATCGCAGTGCAATACATTCCTCTTACACAGGATTAGCAATGATCGTGATCAAGAGTTGGTCAACAAACTTGTTCCTGATAATTTAAGGGGACTTCTCCGAGAACTGCCGTCGCTACCGTCACAAAGAGCAATATTATTGGGATGGGCATCTGAACTACCTGTTATGGTTCAGATGAACTACCTTGCTAAAGAATACCGCCCACAATCTAATGACCCGGATTACTGGGATATCTGGAACGCTCCTATATCTGAATCTCGTACTGTTGATTGGGAGGCAGTTGCTAACGACTGGCAAGAAGCCGGACAAGTTGTCGATAGTGCTGAAGAACCTGACGAAAGTATTTCTGAAAACACTGGAGACGATGAGTTGCCTTTCTAACGTCAGGTAACAATAAATATTTAAGGAGAAACCGATCATGATTAAGTTGAACTTAAACAACAATCTTGCAGCACAGGATATGATCAGAATCGTGATGAAGGAAAAGGGACTATCCGCAAAAGAGGCAATAGAGTTTTCCGTTAATCGTGAAATGCATCAAAAAATCATTAAGGAGGGCTATGCCTCTATTGCCTTAGACTTATGGGGGCATGATGATCCAGATAGAGAATGGGATGTACTTGAAGAGCCGATAGTTGAAATCGAGCTCGACAAGCTTAAAGAGAACCTTATAGAAGATATTGCTGAAAAGGAAAAGGTGGATACTGAAACCGCCATATGCTACTTTCTAATTTTTACAATGGATTTTATGGGATATCATATTTGACGAGCAATATATTCAGGTTGATAACAATCCCTTGCTAACATTTTGATAACACAATATCAGTGAACGCCATAGAAGATGGATAACTGGTATCAAATGAAGTAAAAAGGTATTATGAAATCTAAACAGAATTGTTTAGAACAAGCTTTGGATTTGCGAGTGGGAATGATTTAGAAAGTGGTTCAAACCATTGAAAATACAGGGGTATTGACTTCTTGATTTTCGTGGTGGCAACGTTTTGGCAACATTGATTGTATTATCCATAAGACAAGAGCTAACTGATTTTAAGTGTTAGTTAGCTCTTTTTTGTTGGTGCTTTAGCGGTGGTTCCGAGGTAGCGGAGCGAACGAGGAACAAATAACCACCGGCTATGCCTAACATCATAAAACTTAAGCTCAAAAATTAAACTTACATCATGACATTTGGATACACGCAAAGAAATTGTTTGGCGAAAGAGAATAAAAATGCATGAACCGCTTGACAGCGGTTCAAATTTATGCCATAATAGGTACAGTATACATACTGTACCTATTATGGGGGCAAATTATGAAAACATCCACATTGGCACAATTGCTGGAGCGCAGAGCGCAAATCTGCATTGCCATCACAGAAATCAAATCTATGCGCCGTGGCACATTCAATGAAGTTTATCGCAAGCAAGAACTGAAAAGC
>Ga0123354_10022090_pt1 | contig 10032 bp, 7 predicted proteins | sample TergutLab28metaG_2_FD_97872 | JGI IMG/M metagenome (GOLD analysis project Ga0123354, IMG submission 97872) | Labiotermes labralis P4 segment gut microbial communities from Petit-Saut dam, French Guiana - Lab288 P4 | ecosystem: Host-associated > Arthropoda: Insects > Digestive system > Gut ...
ATCCAACCCACAATACAAAGGCCATAAGAAAAAAAAAAAAAGAAATATATATATATATATATAAATTTACAAAGCGGGTTTAAAACTTCATATAACGGAACACACAACCTTAGCTAAGACTTGATAAAACTCTCGCCTAACTTCTAACCTTCGTGTACGTGCACTTGTATAGCAATTAAATTCCCACACTTGCTACTATACAGCCACTCTTCTATTCAAAACTCCCAAGGCACAGAATGCAGAAACACTAGTGCTTTGCGCTAAACAAATTTCTAAAAATAAATCCACCTATCGTATTACATTACGAAAACACCATTCATTCATAATCGTCATCTTCATCTTCATCATCATCATCATGTTCCTGAAGGGTTAGGCGTGTTTCCTGTTCCTTGATTCTCAAGATGAAGGTCGTTCCTCCATCTCTTCCTCGGTCGTCCTATGTTCCTTCGTCCTTTGGGTTTATATTGTAGTGCTTGTTTTGGTATTCTGTTTGTGTCCATCCTCTGTACATGTTGTAGCCACTTTTTCTGATACTGTTTTATTTTCTTTACTATGTTCTGTGCTCCAGTTTTACGCCTAATACATCGGTCCGCTTCTTCCTTTTACGGATTTTACGAGTATCTTGATGTCCCCTGGATAGGTTACCGGCCCGTCGCAGGGCGAGCCTAGTGGTGGGGCTGCCACCTTCATGCCTCTAGACCTGCATGCTTTTCTGTAGGGGTGTGCTCCCTTAGCTGAATGGGCCCGCCTTCACTCTCTCATCTGCTGCAGTTTCAGCTGCTTTGCCCAGAGGTCACGCGACCTTAGCATTCGTGGACGTGGGAGGAGGATTTACCGACAGAGCCGCCGTTGTTGTGGTGGTTGGTTTTCTCAGGATTTATGGGTTTCACATATCAGCATCTGCATAACGCCTGGGACCATGTCGGCCATTCATTCGTAGTGCCATATCTATAATTACAGAATGTGACAAAGACTACATAGTCAGCATTCATGAACGACAATTTACACAAGAGCAAGAAACTTCACGAAATAAATGACATCCATATGCCTTCATTGTCAGTATAGAAATCCAACCACTCAACACTGGAGATAAGAACCTAAACGTTCGTCAAGAATATAACATCAACGTTGAAGAAGACATCACTTACCAAGCGCAACATTACCGCATAGTTTTAATGTTTTAACGTTGCAACGCTTATATACATAATTTGTAACTAGCAACAATACATACGTGTAACATCTTTCATACGTACCGGCGAAGTTTTAGAATTAGGTATCCCGATTGTACAATAAGAACAAAACGACACACGCACTTTATACACAGTTATATCAAGAACGTAAGCGTTTGATATCCCACAGCGCATTTTTAAACATTTTAAGTAAGGATATATTTTCTTAGAAAGGCCTGAAGATGATTCTGTAAGAATCGAAACATGTTGCCCTAATACAATAATAAACATAATAAAAGTTTTGTTGTGTTTGACTGATACATCAGTGTATATCCATTTAAAATCTTTATGTGCGTCATTCCCGTTGTGTGATATACAATTAGTATGGAAATATATATATGCGTGGCACTTACCGTCAAACACAACTATTTTATTGGTTAATTATTGGAAGGTTTACAACTACATGTTTCGGCCCTATTCCTGGGCCATCATCAGGTTGTATCACTCTAGGTCGTGATACAACCTGATGATGGCCCAGGAATAGGGCCGAAACGTGTAGTTGTAAACCTTCCAATAATTAACCAATAAAACAGTTGTGTTTGACGGTAAGTGCCACGCACATATATTGCCATACTAATCCATTTAAAGTTAAGAATTCCATTTTCCCGTTCTAATTCCATCAATACTCCACACTGTAAACGCTATTTAAGCTTGGCAACCGAGAGCGTCGTTAAATAAACACGTCTTTTCCTCACTATTGGTACTCTGCCCTGTCGGCAATACTTCAGTTTAACCGATCCGCTGGGACACCGAAGTCGATCCACTTCCGCCAATATAGAAATCGATATCCGCGCAGTCGTTTTCCGTATTTGTCGGCAGGTGTCGGACGTTACGTTACCAGTGCGAGGCTGACATCTGTCCACCGCCTGGGAAAAACAGGAACCCTAAGGTTACCGCGTTTATGAATGCGATGCAGTAAAGTCTGATAGATACACCAGCTGTTCGGAGAAATATACTGCCTTTGTCTTCAGAGTAGAAAATAAGCCGTACAGCGAAAATGGTCAGAGATTGAAGGCCAAGGGCTGGAGCTAAGAGCAAGGGAAATTGTATGGGAATTTGTACCCTGATAAGGTAAAATTCATATTGGCTGCAGTGACAGACTCAAATCTCGCATTACGCACAAGATTTTTCGTTTTTAATGAACGGCACAGGGAAAGTAACCTTTCCATCATCACACAGTAAAATAGGTGACCAAGGCTCCCCCTCCCCCAAATTCTGTAAACATTTCTCTTCTCCAGCATGCGCGTCACATATCCCAGCCATTGCATACTAACTGTTTTGATCACCCTAACGATATTTCGTGAAGATTACAAATTATGAAGTTATGGGCGTGGCGTTCACCACCAGCCCCCGTCTAGAGCCGCGGTCACATAAAGAGAAGAGTTTTACCCCTCCTTCCGCTCTGGCCCTTCACGGCCTGTTCTAGGGCAAACTTCATCTTTACCTTTACCTTTACCTCAGTATGGTGTTTTCTACAGCCTCCTGTTACTTGCCTGTAATTTGTAATGACACGAAACTTAGTTTCTCACAATGAGGGAGGAACACAAGGTGAGGGCGTTCGAGAATAGGATGTTGGGGAAGAGAATTGGACCTAAGAGGGACGAGGTAACAGGGCAGTGGAGAAGACTACATAACGAGGAGCTTAATGATCTGTACTCCACACCAAACATCATTCGGGTGATCAAATCAAGAAGAACGAGATGGGCAGGGCATGTGGCACGTATGGAGGAGGGGAGAGGAGAGGAGCATAAAGAATTTTGACGGGGAAACCTGAGGTAGACCTTGGAAGATCTAGGCGTAGATGGGAGATGGTATTAAAACTGGTCAAAAAAGTGGGACCGGGTGGACGGCCTGGATTTATTTGGCTCAGGATAGGGACAGGTCGTGGGCTGTAGCGAATGATGTAATGATCCTTCGGATTCGTTAAGATGCGGGGACCTACTAGACTCGCTAACGACATGTTAGCTTCTGAAGAAGAACTCTGTTCCATGGAGTAAGATATTTCGCTCCTCTTACTTTCTGGCACTTAGGTCAAAACGTCTTCATCAGCACCTTACACTCGAACACCCTAAGTTTTTCTATTAATGTGAGAGAAGATGTTTCTGATCTAAATAAGACCGCAGACAAAATCATTGAGGGCAATTCCAAAATCAACCTCCGATTGGCTGGCTAAAAAAAATACAGAACAGAGAACAAAATTTTATTATACGGAACAGTTACATACATAACTGCATTACTTCTCCACACATTTGCTATACACATTTTGGCACTTGTTGTACCGTGACACTAGTTTTTGTAGTCACTCGTCAAAGAACGGTGCCGCCAAGTTATGCAGCCAGATGCTGACTCCATCCACGAGCTCATCGTTGGTGTGGAAGCGCAGGGTAGCCAACCAGACCTTCCTCTTGGTGAAGAGATGGTAATCGCTTGGTGCCAGGTCCAGACTCTAAGGAGGGTGGCCGAAAATCTCCAAGTTGAAGAGCTTGATTAAAGCATTTGTGCGAGCCGCGGTGTGGGGCCGCGCGTTGTCTTGCAGAAGAACGACGCCTTTAGTGAGCATCCCGCGCCGTTTTTTTGGATCAAACTCCGAAGATTATTCAGCGTTTCACAATAAACCTCTGACGTTATTGTGGTCCCTGGTGCCATGCATTCTGCCAACAAAATTCCTTTACGGTCCCAGTATACGTCCCTCACACCTGGCGAGAGCAGCGATGATGGTGTCTATGTTTCATCAGTAATCACTCCTACACTACGCAGCGAAAATGTATGAGGGTAGGCGTTCAGCGATAACAAACGTTACTTGTTACTACTGAGGGTGCGCTTTGGTGCTATGACAACGCGTTTCTTTTTACCAACCAATCGGAGGTTGATTTTGGAATTGCCCACGTACTTCTGTTGGTTATATTTTAGTCTTCATAATTTCAAACAACACAGTGGAAGACAAAAGATTATGAAGGAACGGTAAAACGCATCCCCCGTAGTAAATCTGCTCTCACACGTAATTCTGGTTTCGAACGTAGGTAGAACCAAGTAATGTACCCAGCAATCTGACTCAAGCGGTGACCTTTGAACTTTGCATTCGCAAAGTACCTGGACACGAACTGTCCTGACTCAGGCTTATGGTTATTTCCCCAATCCATGAAGGCAGATGGCGGGATGGTACTTCGAAGTAGGTCATCAACAGTCCCTCCCACATCCTCTTCAAGTCGCTAATCCCTAATCAACCTGAGATTCAACGTTACATACTTCCATATACCGTCAGCGTTGTTAAATAAATCACAAATAGTATACAAACAAATCAGCCAGTTGACACGGAGTTTGAAGCAGAGTGGGTGAGAATATTTGAAAGTGTTAGGTTTCCACTCCGTTTCAAATCGTCACATTCAGAACGTCACAGGTTCAGCTTAAAAAAACAGCGAAAATCGTTAACGCTCCCAACTTTCCTCTCAACACCGCGACGCCCGTCACTTGACGCTTCATGACAGATTTGTGTAAGTGTAAATCTGGATGCCAGCAACTACCGTACTGCCTCTGACGGCCGCATTGGTATAATATTTCGCTACAAGCAGAATGTGACGAATTCACGTGAGTTCTTAACTTCAAAACATGGTTGGGCATGTAGTTAAACTTTAATTCTTGCCAGCAGGTGGCGAATAGACATACAGGAACGATTCAGATTATTTTTCAAATGTTTGAAGTATTATTTTTATGTTAAAACCTTGCATTTTGTTTAATAAATACTATAACATTAATATTAAAATTGCTCCTTCCATTTGACGTGTGCATCGTGATAAATTCTTATAATAAAACCAACTAGATGCACTAATTTCTCAAAATTTATTTTTGGAATAAAACTATACACGTTTCGGACAGTTCCTCTGTCCATCATCAGCAGTTTTTCACTGTACACATAGCGATGGTATATGTCATACAGGTTGGCTGACAGCTAGCGAAGAGGATCAGGACGTTCCGTCTTGATCCTGCTCGCAAGCTGTCAGCAAACCTGTATGACATATACCATTGCTGTATGTACAGTGAAAAAATGCTGATGATGGACAGAGGAACTGTCCGAAACATATAGAGTTTTATTCCAAAAATAAATTTGAGAAATTAGTGCATCTAGTTGGTTTTATTATAAGAATCGCTCCTTTTATCATTGTGTCTACTTGTGAGTTAAATGATGTTTGTGTACGTTGCCACATACTATTATAATTGTGTGCAAATTTTAAATATATTTTGTATAATTGTTGGTTTTATTTTTCTTTTACAATAAAGAAATTTGATTTATTGTTTTATTCTATGTGTGATTGTTGTTGTTGTAGTCTTCTTGCTTTGTGAGTTGTTGCAATTTTGATATTAATTTTATACTACTTATAAGTTCATTTGTTGGCTTATTAATAAACATTGTTTGAAGTACTGTTCATCTCTACAGGGCTCTGACCATAGTACACGACACAGTGAGGAAGTTTATTCTTTTGAACTTCGTCTACCGTTCTGAAATGCGCCATTCCCGTTGTGTGTATAAATAAATAAATAGGTACAGGTATTTAGTCAACGTGTACATGTCTTTATTCCTGGGGCTGCACTCCGCTTCTCTAGCGTTATGTGTAGTAGTTCGGTAAGGGAACTGTTAGCTGTCGCTGGACACTGTGTTTTTCTCGGTGTTGGTTTACATCCGTTGTCTGATGTGGTCCTTAGTGTGCCACTTGTACTCACTGTTTTGTGGTATTCATTGTGAGGCAGTACACTTAGTTTTAGCGTGTTCTACGTGTGGGTTGTCGCAGACCCGACACACCAACAATCCGGAACCAACAGACTGAACACAAGGATCACCACAGGAACAGAGGACAGGAAGCACACGCAACCCATAGCTAACGCTCATCAGTGTTAGACATCGATGAAGGACAGACAATAAGCCGGAAACCAACATAGGACAGCTGCAACGATAGACACCTAAGCGAGCTTTGCACCCCGAAGCTAGCGCATACCCACATCACAGGAACACCCCCCCCCCTCCACAGCCACGTCTCTTAATAGTAATAATAATAAATACCACAGATGATAAGATCTCACCATCGTGACATAACAGCATAAATCTTATAAAGCACTAATACTCTTTCGGAGTAAAACCTGATGATGGCCGGAGTAGGCCGAAACATGTAGTTGTTATCATCCTCTAATAAACATCATTAGATAAAATTGCTATGTTACTGACTAAATATCTGTAGCTATTTATTCATCTACCGTCTTGATTTTTCACGGGTAAGTCTTTTCTAAATCCGGGTCCCCATTATGTCCTTAGGTGAAATGGGACAAAAAAATCTAATCTGGTGGATCCCTTCTAAGGGGTATTACGTTTAGCGATCTGATCGCGTGCAGCTGTGTGTTATACAAAACTTTCAGTAACAATACCAGAGTAATTTAATGTTTTGTTGAGTGTGCATCGTGATATATATATATATATATATATATATATCCGTACAACATAGGATCCATCACGATCCTGCCAGCAGCCAGTCAACATAAACGCATGACATATACCAATTGCTGTATATACAGAGTAGTACCTCCTGATGATGAGCAGTATGCCTGCTCGAAATATGTAGAGGTTAAATACTGAAATAAATTGAATGTAAATAGTGCATCTTGTTGGTTTATACTGTACGAAAATATCAGAGTAGTTTGTGACATTCGTACCGGTAGTGCAGAAAATTTTCACTGTGCATGATGCAATAGCATCCTCATGCAAGTGGCACAACTGTAACTCGCGGTCACAAGATTCTAACGAGCCAGAAAAATATCGTATACGTTGCTCGTACACACAAAAATTTAATCACTGAAGTGGTTAAACCGTAAGTACTAATTTACAGTTATAAAAATAAATTTTATTACATGATAACATTCACAAACCATAAAGAAATTTAGATTTCATGAAGCAGTAACAGCAGCAGCTGAAATAGTGGCTGCAAAAATATTTAAAAATGTCTTATATTCACCGATATTTCAGGATTAAATTTACAACTGAGAAAAAATGTCTACACGTACGTAATGAAAGTTGGCACACAAATGGAATCAATCTTGCTAAATTAACGATTACTCTGTAGAGACAACTTATACACTGTTCGTACTCATAAAGTGCACTGGTAAAATTGTTGTAGGTAGATATTCATTTGAAGCAGAGATTTCACTTAAAATATTTAAAAGGTTGGAGGTTAGGTGCGGTTAGGGTGGAGTAGTGTCCGAGCTGCAGCCCGGACACTACTCTAGCCTAACCGCACCTAACCTCCAACCTACAGCAAACCAAGAACGAAACGACCAAAGTGGTAATCAACATCATAGTCGCGAGCTCCTGATGATGGGCATAGTAATGCTTGAAACATGTTGAGCCTATAAGAAGTACAATAAATTATCAAGTGGCATCTAGTTGGTTTTTTATTCTTCGGTTATCACAATGATGCACGGTCCAATAAACATCATATTAGAGTATGTACGTATATGTTCAAGGGTAAGGGTCTACAATATTACATTGTCCTAAGAGACAAACTGCAATAGTATGTTCAAAACTCGTAGCCTTTATTATATAAACCAAACGGTTAATTCTGTATACCAGTGTATAAAAGAGTTCTGAATACTCAGGTAGGTTTCACGTTTCCTAATCCCTGTTGTGTAGGGTTGATAGGCATGTAAAGGTACAAGTTCACCCAAGTACAGGCCACGAAGGCTCAGAGGGGGAGAAGAGGCATAGCTCTACTCTTTCTTTAACATCGGCGCTAGATGGGGTGGGTTGACAACACCATGCCATGGCTGATTTACCCCCGAGAAAGACCTGGTACCCATAGTATTGGAGGCTGGCCGGGCCCCAGGACCGGTGTGGATGAGTGAGGAAAATCTCGCCCTCACCGGGAACCGATCCCTGGACCGTCCAGCCCGTAGCAAGTCGCTATACCGACTGAGCTATCGTGGCCCTTTTGATTCGAATGTAGAAAACAGATATGGCTAACAGGTCTATAAATGCTACTAAGCACAAAATTATGCAATTTTTTAAATATAGAAATGCTCGTATTTTGGTAAAGATGGCATAAGCAGTCATACCAACATCTGACCTCAATGCCAAAACAAGAAAACAACAAAAGGCTGAATAAACATAAAACATTAACTGCGCACAGTAGAATAATACAGAAAGTAACAGGCAGAAACCCAGACTGAATGGTGACTTAATATAAAGAAAGTACAGGGAGGTACAGGTGCACAGCAGTGAGTTTACGTTGGGTGAACTGTCGAAAGATCGGCACAGGTGTACAAAAACTCCGCAAACACGTCAAACAAAACACAGTCGCAGCACTAGTGATTCTGACATTGTATTGTCACATGATTACTGAATGAGACTGGGTTTGGCTGGCCGGCATAAAAAGTATTTCCTGGTCAATCGACAGGTTTCCGTCTGCTCAACTCTTCCAATGTCGCTACGGAAAAAACTGTTACTGACTTCAGCTGTTCAAAGCACAATGGCGACCTGTTCAAAGCACAATGGTGACTCTGGGAATCGCCTATTTAACCTTAAAAATATCAATGTATTTGACCTATATCGACAGAATTCACCGACGAATTTATTCTTATCCGAAAAAAAAAAGCAAGTAGACATAAAACAATTTTACGTATCTCATGTTTTTTGGACCGTGCATCATTGTGATAGTTGAAGAATAAAAGACCAACTTCATGTCACTTGTTATTTTATTTCACTTCTTATGTGCTCAACATGTTTCGGACATTAATATATCCATCATCAGGAGCTTGCAACAGTTCTGCCGAAGTACCACATTGGTCGTACTGTTGCGTAAAGACGGGAGGTTTTTAAGATTCACAAATGCCAAAAAGGCAAAGATTATGGATATATTAATGTCCGAAACATGCTGAGTACATAAGAAGTGAAATAAAGTAGCAAGTGACATCAAGTTGGTCTTTTATTCTTCAATATCTTCAACAATAAAACAATTCGTATTTGAAATAAAAAACGCGTTGTCTATTACGTTAACATTTTACAGTAACATTTACACGAACCGCGGGTTTCAAAATGTTACAAAAAATACGAATATTCGAAGAAAAGGGCCAGGGCTTTAATCCCGAAATTTGGGCGCTATTTACCGAAAACTTTGTGTTCACGTGATATACCTCCAAGTTTTTATTTGGAAGGTGCCCCTTTAGAACAGTAAACAAAGTTTATGTGGGGTTACTTCATTCTCTTCCGGTCTCTCAACACAGGCCGTAGCACATTCTTCGGTACCTTTCCCAAATCAGAGGTTATTAATCACACTACCGTTCTGCTGACGTCAGTCAATGAAGAGCAAAGAAAATTCACTTAAAGACAGACATCACTAATAATACGGGCGCCGGAGTTTTCCTAATCCCGCGCTAAATGTACTGAGAAAGTCTGTCTCCCCCATGTTTATGCAAGACAAAATTGGTAAAATAAAATACAGTAATAAGGAAGGTAACAGTTTCTTTTTCTCTTCGAGCTGTGTGTTTGAAATAATCACATTAAGGTGACGAATGTCGCGTATCTTCTAAGACGATTACAAAATAAAAGGAACTAAAGTCGCATTAAATTAGAAGATCGAGTGCTAACTGTGTTTGGTTGAATGCACAGAAATCTGACAACAATGGGGGTGTGTTTTTTCTAAAACAATACGATGCTTGCAGCCTATTGTATTTCAGGGACATAAAATAATTAAATTTAAAAGATTATAGACGGAAACAAATCACACAACACACACACACACACACACACACCACAAACACACACACA
>Ga0123354_10022093_pt1 | contig 10031 bp, 8 predicted proteins | sample TergutLab28metaG_2_FD_97872 | JGI IMG/M metagenome (GOLD analysis project Ga0123354, IMG submission 97872) | Labiotermes labralis P4 segment gut microbial communities from Petit-Saut dam, French Guiana - Lab288 P4 | ecosystem: Host-associated > Arthropoda: Insects > Digestive system > Gut ...
AGTTTTGCGGGAGACGACGTTGCGGCAACCCATTTTAGAATTTGTGTGGTACCTAGATACGTTATAGAAGATAAAGATAAGGGTAAAGTTCACCCTAGAATAGTCCACGAAAGCCCAGAGGGGGAGAAGAGGCATAGCTCTACTCTTTCTTTAACATCGGCGCTATATGGGGTGGGTGTTCAATGCTACGCCCCGGCCGCTTTACCCCCGGGAAAGACGCGGTACCTATTGTATAGGAGACTTGGTGGGCCTCAGAGCCGGTCTGGAGAGGTGCGGAAAATCTCGCCTCCACCGGGATTCGACCCCCGGCCCTCCTAGGTATGTTTCAGAAGCGCTATATAGAGAAACGTTTGGGCAGAACTTGTAGAAACATTTTGTAGGAACGGAATGTGGGATCACACTGTAGGGACATGCTGCAGGAAGAGAGTGATGTTATTTGTATTAGGAACTCATTTCAGGGATTACATATTGTAGGATCCTATTGTAGGCGGATATTTCAGGAACAGTTTTTTTTCCTGTGGTGCTGCGGCCAAACGCGGGCCAGGGCCTCCTCATTCTTGAGGTTTCTAGATCACACACAACGATGCATCACAGTCGGATGGACTTCCCTGGACGAGTGATCAGCCCGTCGCAGAGACCTCTACCTGACAACACACAACACAGAGAGACAGCCATGCCCCGGCTGGATTCGAACCCACAATCCCAGCAAGTGAACGGCCGTAGATCCACGCCTTAGACAGCGCGGCCACTGAGATCGGCATTAGGGACCTATTAGAGAGAATTAAATTATAAGAAAACATTGTAAGAAAATATAGTAGGAACACAAATGTTAGTAACACAAATGTTGTTTGAATACATCATGGCATCACATTTTAGAAACGGGCATTTTGTAGGAACAATTTGTACAATCCTATTTCTTGAATTCCTATTTGAATATTATAAAATTATGCGAAGATATTCAGGTGCTTATTTACCGGTATACTTACTTACTCCATGGTGCAGAGTCCTTCTTGAGAAGCTAACTGGTTTGCAGCTAGTCAAGAAATTCCCCGCATTTCACGGAACCCGAAGGTTCATTATCGCACTCACAAATGTCCGCCACCTGTCTCTATCCGGGGCCAGCCCAATCCAGTCTATATACCCACATCCCACCTCCTGGAGTTCATTCCTAATATTATCCACTCATCTACGCCTAGGTCTAAAATTTCATTTAGCATGCAGAAAGCAAGTGGCATTAGGAAATTTAAACTTTGAGACTGGGAAATACAATGGTGCCTCATGTGGAAATCTGTCATGTCAAACTCTTTATGTATATATATAAACTGAGACCCTTACGGGTAAGAAATTCATTTACTTTTTCACTCTGGGTCTTCGACCTCTTGGGATTGCCCAGTCTCTGTCTATTTTAGTTTCTCCTACCCTCCCCAGATGGCAGGAGCGCCTTGGTAAATATCCACGACAGTTTTACAAAGTTTTCAAGCCCGAAATGTGCGAGAGTTAAAGGACTAAATTCGAAGCGACGCGAAATTATGCTTTATGAATTCAAAAATTTAATATTTTACAACACAAAACTTTCTTTTCCGTGGCGTATATGAAGAAGCTAGTTGTGACTAAGATGGGTGAGCCGACACCAGAAATGTCAGAAAAAAAGGAACTAAAGCACACTAATCTATTTTGTTACCATCCTGTATTTCTGACGCATGACGCACGGACACGCATATTACTGAATGTGAAGTTTGAACGTATTTCGTACTTAACATAGATACAATGTCATTTGTAAGGAGAAGAATGACTACTCAAACTGTATTTGATGAAAATTACGAACACTCTAAACTAGAAAGTTAAAAACTTCCATATATACGCCAAGAAGGCATTCGGCGAAATAGAGGTATTGCTCCACTCATTATTATCCTCGGTAATAGGTGCAGGTGGGTGGTTAACTTCACGACACTGCCGCTTTTCTCACGAAAAAAACCCCGGTACCATTTAAGCAGATGGATAGGTGGGCCTCAGAAGCAATCTGGACGTTTCGGAGATTAGAAAAATCTCTTGCCCCTACCGGGATTCGAACGCCGAAACAGGCAGCCTGTAATGTCATCACACCGACTAAGCTGTCTCGTAACACACATTAATGCAAAAGTTAAAAAAATGAATCTTTTGCGGAAGAGTTTAATAGCGTAACAAAGAACTGTGGCGTAATGCAAAATTTTACGTGCAGGTTCGGAATGAATTTATGAGAAATGATTCGAAACTTCGGACTCTTTTATGTCTCCTTGAAATATCCTAATATGTGTCATAGATTGGAACATGTGAAATAGTTATACACATATATATATATATATATGTGTGTGTGTGTGTATGGGCCGGGTAGCTCAGTCGGTATAGCGACTGATTACGGGCCGGACGATGCGGGATCGAATCCCGGTGGGTGAGATTTTCCGCCCGTCGAGACCGGGCCTGGGGCCCACCCAGCCTCCTGTAAAATGGGTATCGGGTCTTTCCCGGGGGTAATGTGCGGCCGGGGCGTGCTGCTGACCACTCACCCCCTTCTAGTGCCGCGGTCATGGAAGAGTAGAGCTATACCTCTACCCAACCTCTGGGCCACACTGGACATGTAGCGGGATCACTTTACCTTTATACATACATACATACATATATATATATATATATATAATAGTGATTTACTTCTGGTGTTAGGAAATACCACAGTATAACACCCAAGGTTATTAAGAATGCTACTGGTTAAGAGATCACATTATGGCCCTGGGGTCGACTCAGCCTCTAACAGAAATGAGTACCAGTAGCATTTCCTGGAGGTAAAGGCGGCCGGTGCGTAAGGCTGACAACCTTGCCACCACCCTGTGCCGTTGTCATGAAATCTGGGAACCTTAACTTTTCGGCCACTCCAGGCCTGTAAAGGGACTGCTTTACTTTTACTGGTTAAGAATTTGGAAGGAAGCGATGATATTCCATTTGCACGTACCTCTTCACATTTCTCAGGGAGAGAGGGTGTAAATTAATCCAGGCGAGATTGGAATCACGTGCTTTCCATATAAATGCCTAGAACAACACTATTTCATCTTCTTTGTCTATATGTACTTGTAAAGGCAGTGGTAATTTTACAGTAATTGTGTTGTAAAATTTGCTTCCTTTACCGAAGGAATCTGGCTCTGGAGAACCATATTACATGGTCATATGGATACGAAAATGTATTGCGTCTCTGCCGGCGGTTTTGAACTTTATGGCGCTGGCGGGACGCTTAGAAAATTATATTCCTTTTCGCATCTTAGTAGAATTAAAACAGAGAACTACAATTTTACAAAACATAAAATTGTGGTAAGACAGAAAGACTGACATGTGACGTAAATAATAAATAACAATACCTTATCTTCATGTTTGTAATCAATGACGATTAAAACACTTTATTACCCAACAGATGCACAAATATACAATTCGTAGATACAATTAGAATTATTATAAAATATTTAAAAATATTTAAAATTGCTCCAACATGTTTCGGATCACAAGGGATCCATCATCAGGGAGCTCTATACAGTGTTTAGCTAAAATTACAGTAATGATTTTATAGTGTCCGTTGATATGGACTACGTCCATATCAACGGACACGTCCTTGTTGGATAATAAAGTGTTTTAACAACACATTACAATACGGTTGATTTTAGGCTTCCGTCACCGTACAATGAAATCTTCGCCCTTTTGAGATGTTACGTAATGCAGACTGGTAGTTAGTTACCGACGTTTCGTGACAACCTACTGGACCCATTTATATGGTCAAGCATCATTATTCTTGGACTGCTTAATCCTTACCGAGTTTCGGAGCAACCATCTTTAATGGTCAAACAGATGATGCTTGACGATGGAATGTGATGTCTATAGGTTGTCCCGAAACATCGGTAAGCACCTACCAATATACGTCGTGTAACATCCCAAAAGATCGTAAATCTCGGAATAAAATATATTGATATCCAAAATGTATGCTAGGATCAAGCTGTCCCTGCAGCCTAGCCTGAACCTCAGCTTCGTCAAAGTACGTGTGAACGTGGAACATCTTCATCAGATTTTGGTGTGTGTTGGACCGTGCATTGTTGTGATAACTGAAGAATAAGAACCAACTAGATGCTACTTTCTATTTTATTGTACTTAATATAGGCTCAACATGTTTCGTGCACTACTATGCCCATCATCTGGAGCTCACGACTATAATGTTGATTACCACATTTGTTGTCTCTTTCTGTAAAGATGGAAGAGATAGTGCTAATATAAAAGTATGGTTCTTAGTGGTTTATGTTCTGTGTGAAGTTCTTTGTCGCTCGGTTGCTCTTGATAGTCGCGAGCTCCTGATGATGGGCATAGTAGTGCCCGAAACATTTTGAGCCTATAAGAAGCACAATAAAATAATAAGTAGCATCTATTTGGTTGTTATTCTTCAGTTATCTTCATCAGTATTCATTTAAAATTTTTGATTTTCTGGTTTAATTTCATGTACTTATACCTCTAGTAAAGCCCTCGCAGGAACTTGGCCGAAAATTTCCTCGAAACAACGACTCCTGAACATTAATTTTTATTGTGTGTCCAGCGATATGAGAGACACAGATGTAGGTTAGCCAATGTTTGAATTATACGGTACATTTATGTGGGGAGACAAAGACGAAGAGGAAGGAAACAGTCAGACATAAAGATCGTTGGAACACAACAACTATTCTATTGCTTGTATGAAATATTGTTCCCGCAAGAAAGGAGAAGCAGCAGTAAGTGCTGTTGTCTTAATTTATTACAGCCACTGCTATCCAAAAACTGAAATGTCTAAAGGGGAAAATAGAGAGAAGGGAAAAATAATGGTACTGACGCGGCCCAAACAACGGGAAACAAAAATATGATGAAAACAGAGGGAAGAGGCTGGGGTGGAGGGGGACGAAGGAAGGGGATTAAAGATTATAGAATGGTGACACAAGTGACTGCAAAGATGCACAGCTATTCAGAAGATAAAATGCATCACGTGTTACGGAGAAGCAAAGAGAACGTTCAGTTCCGTTTCCTCATGGAAATGTTTTAGTTTACTGCTTTGAAATGAAAGGACGTGGAAATTGGGGTTTAGTACGTGAATTCATTGTCATGTTTAGTGGCTGACGGCGTCTCTTTATTGTTATTGTCGTTTTCGTGTCCATTTACGGTGATATGTATTTTTCTCACAGTGTTATTATAGTGTTCAGATCAAAGAGGACGTGTTGGGAGGAGCGACTGGCGCTTGCGCGGGAGAAGAGAAATGCACACAGTATATTGGTGAGGAAATCTGAAGGAGAGAGGCTACTTAGAAGACCTACGCGTAAATTAAGCTATGCTGTTATAAGGGATATTAAAGTCTTGGGAGAGGATAGAGATACGACTGTTGTGAGTGCGGGAATGAACTGTCGAGGTCCGCAAAATGACGGTAATTTCTTGAATATCTGAAGAACTGACATCTTCTTAATAAGGATTCTGCTCCACGGAGTTAGTCGGCTGTGTTATATGTGCCATGTAAGAAGCAACTATGTTGGTAACATTGCAGAAGATATGGCCGCAACTGATTTTCATAATCGTGAAAAAGAAGTGAAAATGGAGAAGAAAAATATGTTCTCGTTTGGGAGAGTTACGAAAAATATGTAGTGCGTATGGAGGAAATGAGTATTAGTTGATAATAAAATTATGTAGATGAGAAATTCAATAATCCCCATTATCATCAACATCATCAACCTCTTAATAATTGACCAACTTAATGCACAAATTCTTGTTTTATAATAAGTTTATTATATTCCTCTACATGTTTCGAGCGTTATGTGCTCATAATCCTGATGATGAGCACACAGCGCTCGAAACATGTAGAAGAATATACGTAATAAACTTATTATAAAACAAGAATTTGTGCATTAATTTGGTCGATTACTAAGATTATACTGAGATGCACGGTCAGCAAAACATCAAACTCATCATCATCATCATCATCATCATCATCACAATGAACACCACCACTACCACCACCACCAGCATTATGAATGTGACAAAAGTTTAGGTCCTAGGATCATTTCGTTTAAACCTCGAGATGTTCTAGGTCTTTCCATCATTGTCTAAGTCGTGCTATGTCCCGTCGTCACTTGAACTGGTAATAAACAGAGATTTAGTCTTCGATCACAAAAATAGGCGAAGAATCTTGATTATTGTATAAGTATAAATTTGTGTGGAGAAAAGTTTACAAGGACTAAATGGGATATTATTCTGCGAGTTTATATGAGCGCAGTACGAAATGTCACGAGACTGTTAGGTTCTATATGTAGAAGGATGAAGAGGCATTCTTCCTGAAATTAGTACCCATTTTAGCTCTACTGTTAGCACCACCACCACCACCACCACTACTACCACCACAACCACTACTACTACTACTATACTACTACTACTACTACTACTACTACTACTATACTACTACTACTACTACTACTATACTATTACTACTACTACTACTATACTATTACTACTACTACTACTACTACTACCACTACCACTACTACTACTGCTACTACTGCCACTACTACTACTGCCACTACTACTACAACTACTACTACTACTACTACTACTACTGCTGCTGCTGCTGCTACTGCAGATGCTACTAACGATATCACGTATTAATTGATACACTTTTTTATACATTTCGTGTAATTTTGAGGAAAACTATCAACATATTTGTTTTGGTGTCAAAATTGTATTACACTACTATGCACTAATTACTCTAATATAGTACTCACCGAACAAATAGACAGTATCTACAGTACTTTAGTCAGAAAACCTGCAGGAAAGATGCGATTTGAAGGCATAACTGTGAGTGTGGATTTTTTCCCCATAGCTCGACAGCCATAGTGGTCAGGGCGTTTTCATTATCGAGGATTCAAGATGACACTCAGACACACAACACTCGTTTGGACTCCTCCGGATGGGCGACCAACCCGTCGCAGAAACCTCTACCAAGAAAACACACAACACTCACAAGAAACAGACATTTATTTCCCCCTGCGGGATTCGAACCTGCACTCCTGGTAAGCGAACGGCCGTAGACCACCCTTAGACCGCGCGGCTGCCAGGATCGGCAGATGGGTATATTATATTAAAATCCATCTTAAAGGAATATAGGCTACTGTGGGAGTGTTAACAGTATACATTAGGTGCGTGATAGGCAAGAGTAGTATTCTAATTTTAGGCGGTAATTCACCTTCATGACCCACAAAAGCTAGGAAATATTTTGGTAAGTTGAGTGTCTACTAGCTATTGAAGAAGAGCCGTTTTGAATGGAGTAGTAAAAGACATGGACACTCGCAAATTTTATTTTGACCCAAAATATGTTTTTAGAATTTCTGCCTAATAGAAGCAGTACCTGGAACAGCGCCTTAACCTTTTAAAGCCTACCGGTCACGTGATGCACAAACAGTTTAACATTCAACAACTGTAGGCTCTGCCCACACTGTATTTATGTGTTTTGTATTTATCTGAGAACAAACAGCGGATTGTGCCACTTACAGCATAAACTGATTGGTTTTTATAACCGAGATGAAACGTGTTTACAGCGCGGTACGGACTAGGTCTTTAAATAAAGCAGTCTTCCATTTGTCTTTAAAGGGTTAATCAGGCACTCTTACGTCTTTTGTCTCTATTATCCCCTTTCTTTCTTCGTACTTATTAATAATATAGAGTCCAGCGGTAGAAGAGCAATTTGAAACCTGTGAGTTCACACTGTCTCAACAACAGTTCCATACGTGGTCACGGTATTAATAACGATAACTCCGTTGGCACAAGAAGCTCTTGGTATTGATCTGAAGGGCAATGGAATGTGACGTCATCTCCGTCCGCCGACTAGGCTACGTAATGAAAATATTCAATATTTACAGTGGGTCTCAAATGTGAATGCCGCAGGGGTATTGATTGAACTGAATTACATTCCAATTCGCTCCACTGAACTTTGTGTTGCCACAGGTTTTGGAATGTGACCTGAATATTTTCTTTATTCTCTCTGTAATATTTCTTTCAACCGAAATGCATCATTTGCGCCTGTCAAGGGATGTATCAGTACCGTACTTGGTATGTCACAGCACGTCCCTTCGCGAGTTGTGTCAGATACGTTTGGGTTGTCATTACGATGGACGTAGCTAGGGGGCAAAGAGGGGTTGAAAGTGGTGCGGCATAATGCAGGGGGCGGCAAAACAGACTGAAAAATGGCTATCTTAGTTACAAATCTTTGATTATATGCGCTCAAAAACATCGAAATTATTAATTACAGGGAAATTCAATAAATAAGTGAGATTTATTTAAAGATTATTATTTGTTTTGTGACTGGCTGTTTTTGATTATTCGCCCCGGGGCAGCAGAAAACTTAGCTACAATACTGCATGTGAAAGACAGAGTTGCGAACGCGGCTTTTGTTTTTCGGATGTTTGATTAAAGAACACGCGCAAGTTTAAGTGGCTTTCGAAACTTAAAATTAATTGCTTGTTGGGTGAAATCCCGTACGTATGATTTTTAACAAATCTGCCCTCTTTTACGAGACAATAATTATAAATGCTTGATGAGACTTAACATAATAATCTTTCCCAAACCTGTTCCAGCACCAGCTCAGACACAAAAAAGCCTTTATGCCGCAAACTTTAGTAACTGGCTCACTCACGTAAACAACTATTATCGCCCTGAAACCTTGCAGTAACGAGGGGGAGGGGGGTAGGGCGTAAGTCTATTTACACTTCTGTTTGTACCGTTCCTCCAAGCCTATTAAACTTCGAAACTTTCCATCCACCCTCACTGCCTACAAGACTTTCCTTCAGTACTAATGTACTGCACAGGAGTTCTGTGCTTTGTCATGCTGTGTTGTGTAACACTTTCACACTTCTTAATGTACAGCCTTAACGCTGTTGCCTCTCTTCAATACGAGCTGCTTCTCTTGTTTGAAGTAATGCTGTGACGCACATCTTGCTGCTTAGTGCAACCTCAGTTTCACAAATAATATGTCTTTGTTGTGGTTTGGAATTGAAATGTCTTCGTCTGAGCGTGGTAAAGAGAATATTGTTCGTAATAGAGATGAAGGGAAAACTTCTAGGAGGAAATAGCATTTTTAAGACTTTCATAAATTGAGTTCCTTCCCTACATTAGAAAAAATCAAAGAAAATGGTATGGACAGATCGTGTAGTATGCTACTGAAACACGATATAAATGTGTGTGGAATACTTTAGTCGGAATGTTTAAAAGGAAGAAATCACTCTAAAGAACTAAACGTAGAAAGGAGTTTAATGTTAAACTGGAAATGAGAGGAATAGGATTGAAAATGTGGACGGAGTTTACTCATCCCTGGATGGGGTTCATTGGGAGGGAGGTTTGTTCTGAAATTCATACAGAACTCATTAATACAATGTGTGAGCAAAATGTGGAATTGTAATTGTAAAGCGTGGTATTGCATAAGGTAACCACTGGTCTTGAAAAGTCTAATTTACTAACCTACTTTCTCGCTTAGGTCAGTTGGTCAAAAACATCCACACGAAAGTGCCCACAGATACTCCACACACTGAGTCAGCACACACTTAGACACGCATTGGCTCAGTAATACACTCATATATTCGTGCGTTCTCACAGATGTTGAGAATAAAAATCTAATTATTTAGCCTCAAACTTATCTGCTCACAGACTTTTATATACACACTCACACTCATGCTCACGGTCACAATCACACGTACACACTCATGTCACACACAAGCGTACACACACACTCGCACACTCATGCGCGCGCACACACACACACACACACACACACACAGACTCACACATACACACATTCCTACATAAAACAACACTCCCACACAGATACATAAATACACGCACACACACACACACACACACACACACACACATACACTCGAACACTCATGCGCACTCTCATACGCGGACTCACACGTACACACATTCCTACATACGACACTCCCCTACACACACACACCCACACCCACACA
>Ga0123354_10022096_pt1 | contig 10031 bp, 5 predicted proteins | sample TergutLab28metaG_2_FD_97872 | JGI IMG/M metagenome (GOLD analysis project Ga0123354, IMG submission 97872) | Labiotermes labralis P4 segment gut microbial communities from Petit-Saut dam, French Guiana - Lab288 P4 | ecosystem: Host-associated > Arthropoda: Insects > Digestive system > Gut ...
CACACACACACACCACACACACACACACACCACACACATACACACACACACCACACACACACACACACCACACACACACACACACCACTTTCACAAGTTATTATATTTAACCCTCCCCATGTGTGATAAATCCCCCCTCCATTCCATCCTCCTTGATCAGATTATCCAAACAATACAATGAAACTACTCATACATTGACTTGCAAAATGCCAGTATTCCAACTCCTGTATACAAATTAGTTCGCACTCACTTCTCGTATACTAGCAAGCGGTTAGCGTGGCCGCAGCTGTAAAGGCCTGCCTGTTAACAAGAGGACATACGTGATACGTATTGTAAATTAATTCACGATTATTATGAATAAACGGTAGCTTGGGTGTTTCCTATAATCTTGTTTACTGAACTGTTTATGTACCAGGCACGCACAGATTTCACTGAAGTTGTGGATGCAACAATTGAATGTGTAGAGTAACAGAACTGTACATGTGATACACTTGTGTCTGAAAGGATTTAATTCGAGGACATGAATATACCGTCAGGTTTAAGTCAGATGATGTGCTTGGACGAGGGAAGACGGAAGGTGTTATCATCCTAAACCGCGCGCAAATACACGTAAACCGCGGTCTGCATCCCACCACAAGTGTTCAGTTTCCGCCTGACTGAGGTTGTGATAAGTAAGTGGACATTAATTGGAAGCACTGACATGCTAACAGACTCAGCGTACCAAATTTGGTACCTAATGCCTAGTCTTACAAACTGCGTGTACAGGGTGTTTAATGCAGAATGATATATACTCTGACTATGGGTTCTCAGTGTCTCTACGCTAGGGACACTCGTTATAACCTAATCATGGCTAGTAATAAATTTACAATGCCCTAAGTTGAGCTGCACTTTTTAAATGTCAACACATCAACTGAAGAACATAACACAGCAAAGTCACAGTATAAGCAGAAACTTGTATTTACATACGTGTATTTTATACATAACTATTAGGAGCGCATAGCAGGTATAATGAGTTCAAGGTTCAGGTGAGACTACCTACGAAGCCTGTCCGGAAAATATTCAGCCATTTTGAATATCTCGAGAACCGGTCGCGTGGTCTTGATGTAACTTGGCAGCCAGTCAGAGGAGACCTTGCGCACTCGTGAACAGTCACTCTCCCGTGGGGCTAGTCAGTTGGCAGTGAGACGACATTGATGGAGCTTACTGTGCGACCGCCGCATTCACAAATCTCCTCACTTTCAACGGCAATTTTAGCTTTGGGAAATACCAGAAGTCGCAGGGAGCCAAGTCTGGCTGTCGGGGTGCTGACAGGCCTCGGTGATGCGATGTTTTGCCAAAAAAACCTGCAAGAGAGCAGTACAATGGGCAGGCGCATTGAGGCAGATTCGCTGATCTGCTCGCTCGGTCACTACGATATGCGACGATCACACAGTACTCAAGCTCCGTCAACGGTGTCTCACTGCCCACTGACTAATCCCACGGGAGAGTGTCTGTTCATGGATGCGCATGTCTCCTCTGACTTGTTACCAAGTTACATCATGGCCACGCGACCGGTTCTCGAGATATTCAAAATGGCTGGATACTTTCCGGACAGGCCTCGTACTTAGTGTTATTGTGTGTATGTAAACGGACAGTCGTCACGCTGCTACAGTCAGCATAAAGACATCGGCTATTCTGTGGCATTCGATATGCAACAAAGAAAGAGCAGGAAAGATTGGTTGTCTAACCGATCTGCATATGGAGTCATAGACACGAAGACTGGAAGCTACAGCAGCATCGCTGTGACGACGCCAAATTTTGGGTAAATCTAAAATTTGCAGGACGGCAGCTACGGTTACCGCTTACTATGTCGTAAGTGGTCTCAACTGAACGTTTAACCAGGTTGAGAGGTGAATCGCTGAATTCCAAAGTTTCACCAATTCTGTCGTCTTTTTTAGACTAATCAGAATAATGTTCGGCTGCTTCTTAATGGAAGAGATGATCGTAAGATGCACATGCGACAGAATGGATTTCACGTGGTAATGCTGAAATAATAGCTGTGTGCGACGTTTATAACGTGCCTTTTTAAGACAAAATCCTACATCCAAATCGTTCCAGCAGCGACCGCTACAGTTGGTGAAGGTGTGCATGTTGAGAATTAATTAAATGTATCTCTGTTGTTTTGTGGCAAGCTAGACAACAATCAATAAGATCTGTGTTGCCAGCCCCAACAATGGAGTTAGATAATCAGATAATCTGACTAACATTGCTTCAACACTTTCCGATAATAGTGCGACAGATTTTACCCTTCTTCAGTATAATTTTCCTACCCTGCCTTCTCTATGCTCTACCTCTGGAACACATTGCACAATTTTTCTTTTTCCTTACCCAAATAATACGTTTTTCACTACTCTTAACCATAATTCCTTTTTCGTTACTGTCCTGACTAAACAGCCCAACGGTCCATTAAAAATCAAAATTATTGCAAAAAATAATATATATATATATATAAAGAAATAAAATGAGGAATAAGAACAAAACACAAGAGAACAGTAATGAAACACACTTCCGTTCAATAACAAAGTAGAGAAGGCAGCTGAATAAATAAAAGAAAGCACTACTACCACCAAAATAAAATCTGATCGAGACTAAAATTTTATTCTCTAAATACAGAGGGGAAATGAAAAATGCACGTCCAAACATCCAGAAGGTGAGCCTACACCACAATACAAGAAAAAAATTCCATATGCACATAAGCCTTCTGAAGTACGGTTTCCGAGTTACGGCCCCCTGACAATTACAGAAAGTTCTCAGTACCCATCATGACTTCCAACGCACGACTTAGCACGTCTGAAGGTGATTGCCCGACTCACTGGAGAACAGCAGTTGTCGTACGAATTATCTGAAAACATTCCGTGTTCTTTGTTGCCAGTCCTGGACGTCACTAACTTCTGCAGCATAAACAGCAGACTTCAGACTTCAGATGAGCCCCAAGATAAGAATCTAAGGGAAAAAACCAGGGGAAGGAACACACCGTGCAATTGGTCCTCTTTGTCCTACCCATTATTCCGGACACACGTTACTCAAGAATTTCCGAAATGAAAAAAAAGAAAATGTGGTGCATCGCCATCATGCATGAACCATAAATGAATCCTAGGTTGCAGATCTACATCTTGTAAAGGCTCTAGAAGGAAACTTGGTAGGAAATCGTGGAAAACAGATCCAGTCTGAGGTGGTGAAATACAGCAGGGTCCAAATTCCTACCTGGAACCTCAAGGTGTTTATTTGAGCATTTTCTGTAAATTTCAGGACGCCGTAGTTGGAAAACCATGCTTCAGAAGCCCTATGTTCATGTAATATTTTTTCTTGTATTGTAGTTAGATTTACCTTCTGTAGGTTTGGACTTGCATTTTTCGTTTATGTTGTATGAAATCTCTACAGACAAATTTCGCTACTGATACACCCCTAGTAGAAAGATACCTTCTGCAGGGACAACCAACAGTGAGCATAGGTATGTCTGTAAGATTTCCAGTAGGAACTCGAAGACCTATATATTCTAAAAAAGAACAAAACATTAAACGAAAATAAACATTAATAAATAAAAGTAAATAAATGTGAGGGTTTCTCTCCTTCTAAGATACGAAGTTTTAGATACACTAACGCACTAGCATTGACGTTGGGAAAGAAGCGATTATAAAACTGAGCTGCAAACTTCCTCTGAATACCTTCCAGCTTGTTGGCATCAGCAGAAGTAATAGAATTCCGGATAACAGAGGCGTGTTCCAATTTAGGTCTAACTACAGTAAAATATAACATCAGTATACAATCGAGGGAAGATAAAGGCAAGGCTACATTGAGAACAAGACCCAGCAACTTAGTAATCAACATCACCATGAAAGAAAGTTCCAAATTAATAAGTAATTCCAGGTCTTTCACGAAGAAAGTACGGCTTATAGACTATTGTATTCATTGAGTACACGGTTATAAATCAACGTATTTGTTTCTTTCAGAAAGTAAATAACTCCGTTGCACTAACAAATACTTACACACGTCAAAACCATCCTTTATTAGTAAATAAAACTTATTACATTAACTCAGCGGCAGCAAATTTTACTCCATTAAGGGTAGACGTACGTCGCTCCTCCAGGACTTTACCCGTATTTGGGTTATGAGTTGGGCCTCTGGATGGTCCACTGACCCTCCGCTGAAGATTTTAGACCACCTAACATAGCACAAATAGAGCTAAAAAATCTCTCAATGTATTGTTTTTAACATTCCAGTGTTTTATGAGGTAATGTTGTGTGTTTTAATTGAAACCGGTGAGCGTCTGTGCTGTAAAAGTTAGACAACGTCGGAGGCGCTGTTTTTTTACACACAAGGATTCCCTGATGATGGAATCCAGAGTGCCGAAACACGCAGAAAGGAAAGTGTGTATCGATTGTGTTCACTTTTCAGTGCATGCAAAGTTGTTTAGATAGGTTTAATCAGCGTCATATGTTTCGACTTAATCAGTCATTATCAGGTTAATCTAAAAGAATGTAATGTTGTACAGTTTTATAACTATAAAATATGATGTGTCAATTCCAAAATTTGACATATATTTTGTATGTACACAAATTTACAATTTTACATTTTAATATGTTATTAGATGTGGGCCGGGTAGGTCAGTCGGTATAGCGACTGACTACGGGCTGGAAGGTCCGGGATCGAATCCCGGTGGGGACGAGATCTTCCGCCCGTCCAGACCGGCCCTGGGGCCCAGCCATCCTCATATACCTTGGGTACCGGGTTTTTCCCGGGGGTAGATGCGGCCGGGGCGTGGGGCTGACCCTCCACCCCATCTAGAGTGCCGAGGTCCTAGAAAGAGTAGAGCTATACCTCTACTTACTCTAAGGGCTTTCGCTGCCTACAAAAAGGGTGAAAACCTACCTATATTTTATTAGATTAGCCTGACGTTGCCCGATTAAGTCGAAACATACGTCGCTAGATGTTATGTAAAAGTAGTCCCTCTACAGTCCTGGACAAGCCCTGAGGGTTCCAGGAGGCTGAAGCTCCCAGACTTCATGGCAATCGGCACATGCCACTACATGCTCTCATGTAGCCCTCCCGACTTAAATCTAGTAGTAACCAATTTCATGTTTTGTTTACACGTAAAATAACCACTGCCACCGGGTAACAACCCAATCGCAGTAAATAAATAAATAATATAAATAATAACATGAAGGTGGTAAGGTTGTCAGACCTACTCACGGGCCGTTTTTACCCCAAGGAAATATTCCTGGTACTCAGCCTGTAACAGAAGTTAAGGCTGATTCGACCCCAGGGCGATAGCATGGCCGGAAGGATAACGTCAATGAAAAATTCCAATGACAGAGGTTATGTAATGGGTTTTATTTACCGATATAAGTTGTTTCTGGCGGTGTCAGTGCAGATAACACAACGGGATGCCAACACCAGACTTCTGCTTCACTAATTTTGAGTTTCTGTAATTAACAGCACAACAAAGCCGAATAAAACTAACATCAGACTGCGGCAGAATACAACCATTAAGAGATTTAGAGCCATGAAAAACTTTGGTGTTATCTGAAAAATGAAGAGACATGAAGTGCTTAATTAGGTTGCACAAATCAATCAAGTTGAAAAGGAGGGCCTCAAGATAGGATGATTTTGGAACACCAGAAAGAACTTAAAAAGGTAGGAAAGCATTCAGTAACTTCGAATAAGAGTTTGTCGTTCGGCTAAAAACCAAGAAAACAGTTCACATAACCTTCGGAAAGCCCAAATTCAATTAGTTCACGCAGATGCAAGGTATGGCAAACAAAACTGAAAGCATTGCTCCGGTCAGCACGTGTGACTTAACACGGAGAGCTAACTAAAGAAGTACTGAAATCAAGACAAGTTACCAAAACGGTGACTCCAGTTTACGATTTTGAAGAAAAAAAAAGCTGGCAAGAATACAAATTAAAGTGCGAAGCAGGCCATGCATGACAAATCCAAATAATATAAAATATTATACAGAAAAAAATGGTTGACAATTGTTAACGCACGCGCTGTTAAGAAACTGGGACAACAGCCGTTTCCTTGCATGAAGCTGGAGAATATTGCGGCGATAACATTGACTTGAATACTTGTTTGGAAACAGGTGAAAAATCTCAGGGAATTTAATAACAATAATAAAAATAATAATGTCGCCAAATATTCTATTTCCTTTTTGTATTCAAATGATTACATTTTCCGTCGGAATACTGACTGCCTGAACGAAGGTTTTTCCTGGCTGCACTGAATTCTCGCAAAATACACTCAGAATAAGTTCTTGAAAAACGATCATGGTTGTTTTCCCCAACTAATTTTTTTATGACTGTACAAGAAGTCAATCAGAAGTAGCTCTCGTTCCACATACATTTGGTGTTTAGGTAGAAAACTACGGACCAATTTCACTCAGGGAGGTATTTCTGTTAATTGAACAGACGCTCACCCGTCGACAGTAAGCCGTTATAATTATTACCACCGCTTCACGAAGTAAAAAAATTCCAGCAACAAGTTTGAGAGTTAAAATACTAACAATTAAGATCACAAAATTAAAACCATTTACCAGAAAACCCCGTTAAAATTTCAACATGGATATCATTTTGACGCAAGCTCTGATTTGGCACAACGGACGTGCAATCGCAGATTCAGACAATAAAGGGGATAATATCTCCATCTCTCTAGCGTTAGAATAATGCAGTCTGTTCGCTACTCATTGCTTATCCACGTACCATGCTTGACATACTGCCACTGTTTCGTGGCCCAAATTCATAAATGTCTGTATTCAGAATTACTTCTAGAAGTGTTTTCAGTGATGCATGTCTCTATTATACACACATCGTCAGTTTACGGCATATCGTGGCCCAACTCTGGAGCCACTGCGGGTGATAGGAATATCTCCGCAAGGTGGGTGGTCCTTGAGATCGGGAGATTCCCTGAGCCTTACCACCCTAAAATATTGATGAAGATAAAACAAAGGAATAAACTTCACAGTCAATAACACACAGTTAGTGGGCTTGGTTCCATCAACACCTAACAGTAACCCTAATCAGCTGATATCATTGGCAATTAAAGCACATTAAAATACTGCATATATTGATTTATGTAACAAAACAGTGGCCGCGTGGTTAAAGCGTGAGTCTGCGGCAGCTCGCTTGCTGGTTTTGTGGGTTCGAAACCCGCGGGGGACATGGACGTTTGTTTCTTGTGAGTGTTGTCACGTAGAGATGTGTGACGGGCTGATCACTCGTCCAGAGGAGTCCTACCGAGTAAGGTGCGTCCAATGAGTGTGATCGCGAAGACCCGTCCGCAATGCGGGGCCATGACCCGGAATCGGATCGAAACGCCACAGAAAAAAAAGTAACACAATTTTTCAACAGTAACTTAGATTTTTAAGCAGTCATTTGGGCTTCCTGAGTACAGAAACAACCATGAACGTTCTGCCCAAGACATAATTTCAGGAATGCGCTTTATTCCTACTCCTAATATTATGTTTTATTAAAGTGACAATGAAATTTTACGCGAACCAATAAACTCTGTGTAGCAGAGTCCTTACTGACATGTTGACAGTCCCTCCGATAGTAAAGGAAATCTCTGCATTGCGTCAACACACAGTCACACTGGTAGGCCTAAAAGTGACGACCACATCAATCGTGTACTGATACAGGAATATAAGCGCACTGGATCTTAGTATTATGCGCAGAGGTATTAATACTGACACTTAAGAACAGCTGAAATATTATTTGGATAATTCAACAAAGGAGAAAGAATTGGGTGGAAGACGAAATACACACACAGGGAAAATTAAAAATAACTCAAACCTGACACGAGCAGGAAGCCTGAGAGACCTAAATGTACACAGAAAGATAATGAAATGGACCATATAGCAATACGACGAAATTGTGAGGACTGTGTGCATTTAGTTTGGGGTATGGACCGGTGGCAGGCTGTTGTGAGCACTGGGCAAAACTTGTGCAGTCGATGGAAATCCTGACCACGTGAGCGACTGTCAGTTTTATAGAAAAAAAAACGCTGCTTCATGTTGTTAGTGAGATAGGTGGAGGGAGACGTTCGAAGTGCAGAATAGAAGCACACATTAATTTATTAATACACTGATGGCCGAAGCTTTTCTGTTCTTACAAGATAATGTCAATGTTGCCTTGTGGATTTGAAGCAGTACGTCGCAGAATATCCGAGTGTATATGTGAAAGTATGCATCTGTGTTGGTTCGTGATGTACTACAGTTTAATTAAAGTTACCTCGCAGTTCCGTTAGTCCGAAAAATGAAATTTTATCACAAGACTGTAATTAAAGGTTTGCCTCGCTACAGCAGCGCTTTTTCGTGGATGTTGTTCCTGACAGCCCTCTCCTCAACCAGAGAGAAATGGCAACAGGGCACTGACAGCTCCAGATAAGAATTATGCTTGAGATCGAAAATGCCTTATCCTGCGACTGGAACAAGGTTCTGCCGAACCGAATTACAATGTTCATTTCGAGGGCTACACAAAACAGAGAGGAGGATCACTGCTCTAGGAAAAGCCACCACATTCGCTTGGAGTAAGCTACGAACGCCATCGACCTTGCTGCAGTTCTGAAATAAGAGACGTCAGCATGAATCTGATAAGCAGGGCACAGCACTTTCGTTTTATTGTTTCCAAATTTTGATAGACTACGAAATCGGGCTATTTCCTATAAGCTGACTCAAGGATAATATCAGTGACACACAATGTCAGCATGGAGTACTCCATACTTGCAACAACCTGCCCGAAAAATATTAAGATGATCCACTGGCAAAGTTTTCGTGACAAATTATTGTCCAATACGTGGCATGTAAGATTTGAGATAATACAAGACGAAACAGACAAATAAAACTGTTCTGTTAATACAAACGGAAACGACACACTCTTCATTTTCTGGTAGTTTCATTATAATTAAAATATACCAGACAACCGTTTGATGTAATATTGGTGTTTAAATAAACAAGGAATTATATATATATATATATATATATAGATAGATAGATAGATAGATAGATAGAAAGATAGAGACCCTACTGAATCACAAAAATTATGTAGCAGTAAAATGATTATTTCATATACAAAACCGACTAATACACACGTATTATTCACACCATTTTATTAGCACTGTTACTCGAACATGTTTTGGCCCTCAAAAGACCATCTTGAGAGAGCAGAACTGAAACATTTTCACAGCAAGATCCACAAAATGTGTACCGGATGTTAAATTGAATTGACTGATGCAAGTGTCGAGTAACATAACACACGCTGCTAAATAAACTAAATTGTTACATCTGGCACACATTTAGTTGATTTGGCTGTGGAATTGTTCAGTCGTACTCCCTGAAGTTGGCCCTTTGAGGGCCGATACTTCTTGGAGTAACACAGCACAAATGAAGTGGTGTGAATAATGTAAGTGTGAATTAGTCGGTTTTTATATGATAGAGTGATATTAGTGCACGGAAATGAACGAGATACAGTAAAATGGCAACTGAAGTGAAGTTTCTTAGTTCACGTAACGCGGAGAACACCCGAAAATGAAATAAATATTGTTCCGAACAAGTCGTGTTGAATACAATACAATACAATACAATACAATACAATACAATACAATACAATACAATACAATATGAAAGAGTGAATGTTTATAGCAGCACATATCTGAAGGTATACAGCAAAATGTCTGTTTTGCAATACAAACGTAACGACTTCAAACGTGAAAGTACCAGCAAACAGCCTTATAACCATTACATGTTATACACAGTTTTATAATCTCTCATTGTCCGCTTATTTGTCTCCTCTAAAACTCCTCGAAACACTGAAAGTGTTTCTTATGCGTATTGGACCGTGCATCATCTTGATATTTGAATAAAGGTTGACCAGCTACATGACACTTGCTTTGTTATCTACTGCTCAACATGTTTCAGACGTTAATACGTCCATCTTCAGGAGCTTGCGACTACTTGTTGTGTTGTGTAGGCTGACTTGAGGCGTGCTGGTGTTATGTAG
>Ga0123354_10022098_pt1 | contig 10029 bp, 5 predicted proteins | sample TergutLab28metaG_2_FD_97872 | JGI IMG/M metagenome (GOLD analysis project Ga0123354, IMG submission 97872) | Labiotermes labralis P4 segment gut microbial communities from Petit-Saut dam, French Guiana - Lab288 P4 | ecosystem: Host-associated > Arthropoda: Insects > Digestive system > Gut ...
CCGCCGCCGCCACACTTGGAGGACTGGCAAAGAGTTCGCGGGATATCCTTAGAACGTAATTCAAGGAAACAGCCCATGAGTATGCAAGGCAGACGGAACCGGCTCAGGATTCATGTACTCGTAATGCTGAACCTTCGGGTGCCTACACCACAGCGCTGCTGCGTTATCTAAGACTATGCTCAGCATAACTACACGAAGATAAATATAAGACGTGCATGTGACGTGGCCAGCATTTCTAAATGCGGCACTAGATTTAGGCGCGTTACCAGCTTCACATTCTGGCCACCTTTACTCTGTCACAGAGTGATCACCGGTACACTATGAGAGGCGGTGGGGGGCTCGAAGCTGATCTGGAGATGGCAGCGTAGAAAAAAATTCCAAACAAGCTGTAATCGAAAGCCAACCGTCCAGTCAACGTACGTACTATCATGTATCATCTCTGGAGAGATTAGATTAGGTTAGTAATTGGGTTCGAGCCCTTACGGTCCCGCTGCACCTAGGCCTTTAAAACAGGCCCTCTGTGCCCCATAATCTGATCCTAGACAACGGAAGCCCTGTTCTTTTACTAGAGTTCCAGATGGCCCCCAGACTTAAGACTCTTAACATCCTCAGGATGCAAAAAGAAGGAACCCAGATATGCATAGATATGCATGTCTGACTGAAGCCAAAGTTTCACACTCACACAGCATGTGGACTGAGATTTCTTCCTCAGTACCACACCTCCTGCATGAAGGGTTATTAGCCAACCCCATTAAATAAAGGTATCTTCTCAGAGTATTTTGTCCGGTAAGAAGGTCAATAACAACCCTGCATTGTGTCCTGTTAAAGAACAATAATCTGATCTTCGTAGTCGGACTAGGGCCCGAAATCATCTCTGGAAATATGTGTTATAATGTAGGACTTGCAACAGGCCTAACTCACCATCTTTGTCTCTGTTCAGTCAGTTTCCGGAAGAGTAAAGACAGCGAACATTGAAACATAACGCAAAAGCATACCGATGGTCTTAAGCACATGAACGCGCATCTGTGTTTAGTCAGTCGCGACCAGTGTAATCTATATAAAAAAAAAAACAGTCACTATACCCACAATGGGAAGAAATAGTTAATGCAACGCCTATCACCCCAAAACAGAAAGAGGTGCAAGGGCAGCAGAGTTTCTCCTCTCCTTCTTGGACGTTTTCAAGTAAACTTCTCTCTCACTGCCTCCAGGTATAAGAACTTAAGATGGAAAATCGGGTTGAACAGTCGACGAATTGGAGGGTATTCCGAGCAGAATTTAGACACTACCACCGTTAGGACATACGAAATGTTTCATTGCTTACATTCATAATTATCGCTTACTTATATTATCACTTGACAGTTCAACTCTGAATAATGCACGAGTCCTCACCACTGTTCTTAGTACAAGCTGTCCGGGTGAACGCGAAACCCGTTCATAGCTGCAATGTTGCATGGTGATCGATGACGTCACCCGCGCTGCAGTTCTCCGTCCCACGTATCCCAAAACAAACGGGGACCAAGACGTGTAGACAGGATGGCATAAATAGCTACACAGCGACCGATGACGAATCACACTCTACAGCAATCAGTTCCCCGTTAAGTAAGCTGATGTCATACACAAACTAAACAACAGCTACGTCACCAACAAAACTCCGAATTTCAAACAAAAATTCCTACAGGATATTGGCCAATAATGCAGTTCCACTGAACCTGGAATTTTCACTATACTGCTACTTTGTACTGCCCTTAAAGCCGTCTCTTAAATCACAACTTCAGACTGTCACAGCCTGAAGATTAGATGTATAACTGTGTCAAATCCAGTTCATGCGAACTATTTACATGGTGGCAAAGCGGCCAGAAAGTAAGGTATCACTCTGCTATATTTTTCCCTGGTTAAGAATAAGTAGAGCCACCCCTCTGTTGCCCCATACGTCTGCATAGCGTTATGTTTAAATAATGACCTACCTCAGGCGGGAAACTGCCCCCAAATTGGCCTATGCCTTCGTGAGAAAGTTGCACATACTGTCAAGCGACTTCCCCAGCGACTTTTTGACAAATAACCTTTCATTTCTGCATACACATTGGCCCTAGCCTCAGGCAACACACAGAATATTCCGAATTGAGCTCAACACCTCGCCGGTTCCATCAGCCATAAGCCTAATATTAATCCTCTAAAGAGTGATGCAGATTACCACTACTGGCTGCGTAATAACCCAGAATAACGTAATTGTCAGCTACCTCGCGACGGAAGCCTGAAATCACGCACAATGTATAAAACTTTTAAAAATAAACAAAAAACATACACTTCGCTTGTGAGATCACACAATCATGAATTATTCATAATGGTCATCGTTCTTATTGATATCATCACAACAGCTACTGTGTGTTGTTTTGCAAACCATCAATTACCAAAATAAAATGATCAAATCAAAATTTATTAAATTGAAATTTCTAATACAGTAAGGTTCGCCTGTTCGATCGGTCTTGAAATCTTGTTAATAGGGACCGAAACATGCAGCTAAGCCACAATACATATACAGTCGCGTTAAACTGGCAATTCGAATGTTTGTTGATATCGAAAATACAATGGGATGACAACCATCAAATGAACCATTACTTTCAACCCGCCCGGAGGTACGGTCAGTATGGCAGACCTGCACCAAATTTTAGTCGGTTATTTTTCTTCTGATTCATTTATGGGACGACCCGACTTAAGGAGACTGGATTAACGTCTGGGCATATTTCAAATTAACCATGTTCCGTGCAGTTAGATAAGGCACCACATATATAGCGACATCCCCCACTATAATTAGCTTCAATGATATACAAAGTGTGGTAAACCTACATGTTTCGGCCTCTTTCGGCCATCTTCAAAGATGTATTCAACAAAGAAAAATGCATTAATGGCGAATTACAACGCCGACACAAGCATGCAACAATACAGCTAAAATACAGGATATTAAAATGGCTAACTCTATTACAGCACATCTTTTATATAACTAGCTATTAATGTACTTTTCTCTGTTGAACACCTTCCTGAAAATGGCAGAAAAAAGGCGAAACATCTAGGCAGTTTACCACACGTTGTACATCATCGTATTTAATTACCGCTGCGATTGTTGGTACGTGTACACACACACACACACACACACACACACACACACATGGTGACTTCTGAGCATACATGTGTATCCCAGCAGATTGTGATAACGCTTAATATTCGCCATTCTAGCATAAGAATATTGCAATGTGCAAGTTCCATTCACATCAGTTTTAAGGTTCAGTGTACTTACAAAGGACACCTCGCCTATCATGATCCAAGATTATAAATATGTCTTACGTCCTAGACCTGCATAAAGCTAAGTATGAATAACAATACCCAGCAGGTGAGAGGTACTGAAAACACTGGCCGAGACACTGCCATCGCCCAACAATCCGCCCAGCGTCCGCACGATTTACAATACAGTGCAGAAGCATTTTATCCAAATTTAAAATGTGGGTATCTTAAATAATGCGAATCAAAAAATTTAAAAAGGAAAATTAGGTGGGGAGACAGGGGCGTTCTAATAGGCGCCTGTTGTATCCCCTCTTTCTTCAGCGTCGTCATAATATGGTGAATTTTTAACCACTGTTAGGCAGTGTCACATCACTTAATAAGACTCTCATTGGACTGGCTTTATTTATTTATTTATTTATTTATTTTTAGTGCTTTAAAAATAAGTTTAAAACCAAACACACACTACAATGGTTGTAGACTGTTATGTGCTACAAAAACGAATCACCTATTTTAGATTTACTCCTGTGTGTAAATTAGTCTTCAGGAGCACAAACCTCGCATGAAATACGAACGAACCGTACTGCTAACTTAACAAACGGGTGACACATGCTAACTAAACCATCCTTTAATGAACACTTCTCAATCGACAGAAATACAACTGCTGGGTTATTCGCATGGTCCCACGGGCAAATACTGCGATCAGGCTTGGCACTGCCTTCTTCGTGGCAGGTGTGTGTCATTCACTGCAAGAAAACGTACAGAATATGCGTTCAAATTAACGGAGAACTCATCGTTTGGTTCAATTAGTCTTCGCACAACAAACGATTACGCAGAAACGAATCCCCTTCGTACAAGTGTGTGTAATTAGGGAAGTGGGTTCATCTCTGCTCAAGCGACACACAACTGCTGTCAGCGAAGTCTCAAATGCTAAAACGCGCAGTCTTAACAAGAACACCTATCCATATCATATTTATGAAATACGACTAATTAAAATACACGCCTTGGAAATTATTGGAAGCTTGGGATATACCTGTCGCCCTGACATTAAGTAAAGACCAAACTTTACCCCAGCATTACAAAAAGAACGCTTATAAATACTCAAAAAAATTCTAACGAAGCTCAGATATTTCGAACGAGAGGAGGGAATCAAAATCACCTTCGCCGAACATTTGCCACTATTTGCTTCAGAATCTCTTATCTTTCCGTGTAAGAACCTAAAAATTCTAATTTACGAGAACAATTTCATATGTGCCTTTATAAGGGTCAGAACCTTTGTCTTTCACCCTACAGGAAGAACATAAAGAATATGTACATATATAGGGTGCTCAAGAACCAAGGCTAAGAATATTTGGACCTAAGAAAGAAGAGGAGAAACCCACACAATGAACTATTCGTCATCTGGGGGGGGGGGGGGGGGGGAAGAGCCCCCACAGCCCTCCCCGGGCCTAAGTAGCCACATTTCTGAGGCTTCGAGATTACACACACACACCACACTCGGTAGGACTCCTCTGGACGAGTGATCGGCCCGCCGCTGAGACCTCTACCTGACATCACTGAACATTCGCAAGGGACAGATATTCATGCCCTCGGCGGAATCCCATGCCCACGGCAGGATCCGAAGCCGCAATCACAGCAAGCCAGCGGCTGTAGATCCACCCCTTAAGCCGCGCAGACACCGGGACAGGCATACTCATTATGCTGAAAAACCGGAATAAGTGCGGTATGCAGTGCCAACTGATTATACATAGCAAAGGTTACCCCATGACACGCCTATGCATTCACATGGCGAGGCACGGCCCCAGCCCATTCGCAACCTCCGCGCTGAAGGAAGCGATTTAGGCGCAGAGAGCAAAACTACTACTAAAAGGGTCATACATCAACAGCACGTTGTAAGTTGTTTTACTGAACCTTCGGGTTCCACATGAGCGGGAATATTTTTATCACCAACAGCTTCTCGAAGATTCTCTTGCGTGGAGTGAAGAATTATTCAATCAATATTCATAAATGCGCACCTGATAAAAAATAATTCCCCATCAAAACATGTGAACACCGATAGGTAATCCCACAATGCTGTACTGCGCATTTTGACCAACGGTACTGTTTTACAAGAATACGACAGCAGTAACAACACTGCGAAACGAGAACGCGCAGCCTTTATGCTACGCGTGAACACATATTGACATGCGCCTATGTTTTGTCACCACTGTGCAGACCTAACACTGTGCAATCCCTACAACGTCTTCCATTTACCGATCAACTCCAAGTACGCCCATATTTTATTACTGTAACCCCTGCAAACCTGAATTTCTGTAGAAGCTTGAATAAGGATATACAAAGTTGACCGTCAAAACATAAAACACGCGCAACATTACAGTCACGCTTAATGTTAACCAAACAGACCTGGCTGTTCCTTGTAAAAGTATCACTGAAAGTAACGCCGAGAAAATGTATGTGGGATAACGACTTACGATGTGCCATTCATCCACTCACCTTTCCGGCTAGCCTATTTAGGGCTACTGTTAACAACGACCACAGAGCAGGAGACAGCAAGTCATTCCTCTGTCCTAGAATAAAGTATTGTACATTCTACGCCTTGCTCCGACAGATGGTCACACCCAACACCAACAGAATGTCGCGCACACCACAATGCACGTTTTGTCTCTTGCATCAGAGCACCAGCACGGCAGGTGCAGGGGCAAAAACAATGTACGATATGCGGTAGCATTTCACCAGCCACTCAACTTACGCATACTTAACTTCGTACCCACCGCTATTCCTTGAATGCAAGTTAACTTCTGCAATGAAACGCGAACAGGATTCGATCTATAACCATACAGTTTACCACTCAACCAGAATGACTGCACAGTACTTCCTTTTCCTTCCTTTATTCTGAATAGCCAAAAGCCAGTTATTTAGAGACATCTATTCTAAAAAAAAGTTTCAAATAAAAGCCACGTGACAAAATAACGTAATACGCAATTCTTCGCTATTCTGGTGACCAATCTGCCTTTCCAAACTTTCATTCCTGTTCCCCGGCCCCGTGTGTACATACAGAAGGGATAAAGGAGGAGTGACAGCACTGATTTTGTAGGCCCGCGAAATATATACAAGTGACGACTTCTCGTGCTTGCTGTTCGTCCCGTTCGTAGAGTGTTCCAGTATTCCAGTCCTGCTTAGAACACCTCCAGATAGTTCCCCACTAGTTGCGAATTAGTGACATTGGATAAAACATTTTACAATCTTCTTTTCAAACAGGAAGTAGAAGTAGCTCCAGTTCCTTCCATATTTTCTTCCTTATCGCATTCCTCGAGGAGATTTTTATTAGAAACACAAGAATTATACTACGTATTGATTATAAAATATTATTATTATTATTATTATTATTATTATATTGCACTACCAATACGAATGCACTAATTAATAATAATTATGAAGACTCCAAGACCTTACTTTGCTCTTCAAAATTCCCATGACCACGCAAAAGAATTTCTTCAAAATTTCTAGACAATTTGGGCACGCGCCCTCTAAAAGGTTCGCCAGCTCTAGTTTTGGGCATCAGAAATTTACACACTACTTGGGTTGGTGATGCTGTCAGGTGTCGCAGCGGTTGAGTGGGTAACCCGCTCGCGTTTGTCCGTTAGTATTTAAATGTTTCGGCGTTCGACAAATTTTTCCTCCATATATTTAAATTATTTTCAAACACGTTTAATCCAAACCGCGCTCTGCAGAGTCGTTACGCTAGGCCTTAGTGTATGTGCATGAGCCTAGAACACTAACGGAAGACGGGTAATTTTACTTTGATTTTTGGTGCGTCGGAAAAATTGCGAAAGGCTTCGTCACGTGTCTGTCCGTCCACATGTAACAATTCGGCTCCCAATGGACGGAATTTTATACAATCTGATATTTGACTATTTTTCGAAAATATGTCGAGAAAATTCAAGTTTCATTAAATCTGGCAAGAATAACGGCTATTTTACTGGAAGACCTATGTACATTGATAGCATCTCGCTCAGTTCTGGTTAGAATGAGAAATGTTTCAGACAAAACTATAGAAATGTCAAAATACACATTTTGCATTCCATAACAATCATGCGTTATAATCCAGTCCACACCTTCAAAATTTATCTCTTTAGGGTAAACGTAAAGTTGTTCTTACGCTGAACAATGCCATAAAGACGTGAGGGGTAGCAGAAGTATAGAGCCACGCATTCTTGACCTCGACACTAGATGGAGGTGAATGACAACGTTCGAGCTATGGCCGCTTTATCCCCGAATGAAAAACCTGCGGTAGGACGCTGAGAGGACGCTGTGAGGAAACGATCCTCCTGCCGCTGCCGGGAATCGAACTGGGATTCATTAGTTTTCCAGCCCCTTCTCATCTATGCCCAGTTCTCCCAAGGGGTCTCATCCATCAGATTTTCCGACCCAAATTTTATGTGCATTTCTCATCTCCACCATGCAACAACACGTCCTACCCATATCATATTCTTGATATGATCCCCCTGATAATAATACTAATAAACATCACAACTCATGAAACCCTTCGTCAGGCTATTTTCTTTGTTCTTGCCTTATTTCCACTCTCCCTGGTCGAGATTTTCCGCTCACGACTTTGTACCCAAACATTCTCAAAACATTCAATATAGCAACCAATAAAATGCACTAAATAACATACAATGAAACCCAAAGCATTAAACACACTTCATGTTAGTGCCAACTCTTACACGTTTCGGCATGAAGTGTGTTTTATGATGTGTTTCACTGTATTCTACTTGGTGCATTTTGTTGGTTAATATACAAAATGTACCAAAATGCACGACATGTATAAAATAAAATTCTCAAAAAATGTTCTGTCCTTAGATGGGTCTTAAAAAATCGGTCGGGAAGACGTGAATTAGATTGACCTGGGGAATTTCTTGACCAGATGAGGAACTGAGTTCTTCAGGAAGGGCTCTACTTCTTTCCTTACGGTGAAAGGTGAAGTTTCACACCAATAAAGGCAACAGGCAACCTGTACGCTGTTTTATCTAATAATAATTATTATTGTTATTGCTATTATTATTAACTGCAATTGGGTTGTCACCCGGTGGCAGTGGTTATCGGGAGGTCTACACGAGAAACATGCAGTGGCAACTTGGAATTTTGGGAACCATCTCAGCATTTGCTTATAGGCACAGGGAAACCAAGAAAAACCTGCGTCGAGATGGCCGGTCGCAGGACCTTCCGAATACTGACTTCTAGCCAGCAGTCCGGCATCTAAAGTAAAAAAAAAACAGCAATGAACACATAGCACAACAAGTACACATGAGCACATTAATTATATTTACGGTTTAATCAACGGCGCTCTCAGCAACCCGAACTACAGTACAGAGGGTCGACCAGCAGGGCGACTTGTAAATCGCAAATTACAACTCGTGGAAGGAAGACACTGTGGCTTAATTTGAAGAACTATCCCGAACTTGTATGAATGAAATGGGGAAAACCGCGAAAAAAAAAAAAGATACTGGAATAGCCGGTTTCTGGAAATGTTTAAACCCAAGACCTCCCGAGTAAAGAACGGACTTGCGACTTGACAGTAACGTTCAGTTTTAAGTTTGTAAACAAGAGACGAGAATAATTGTACCAATTGGACCAAATGCAGCGAAAGGCTTCCCGAATTTAATCTCATCTCAAAATATTCGTGATCGTAATTCTAATATATGGCTCTCCAAAATATTTTATGCCCGCCATTCTTTTTAAGAATTTTGTAACCATACAGTAACTTTAAAACAAGTATAACAAATCTGCTGACATGGGGGAATTTAACTTAACTTACTCGTTGCGGAAAACTAAAAGTTTTGGAGCATATTTATTTGACTCCCGTTGTTACTTTAGCCACAGAGAAAGGAAAGCTGTTGCAGACCAGGAGGAATGCTGGCCGCAATATCTGACGCGTTGTAAGAAGTACACGTGACACTTTACGAACACAAATGTATCTCAGTAATGAAAATATACATAACACTGACACATGGAATATATTGTGGACAGGTTACATTCAGCTTTTGACTTGGACTGTTCTGTTTTGATTAACAACCTTTACAATAAACAAACTTGTAACTCTGTACAGAATCATGAAATTCATCCTACAGCACTGGCTGAATGCCTCGTCGGAAATTACGTTAAACTACCGAAACTTCCCTAAAACACTGTAAAGAAAATAGCATTCCAGTCCACTAAACACCCATCGATACGTCTGCAGTCCTGAACAACCACGGATAAGGAGCACCACTTAATTGTATTTGGTAACCTACTGCAAGTTGTAGGATGCAAAAGCACGGATTTCCTTGAGACTTGCGTCTTAATGCTGCACCCACAAGATCAATTAACATAGTCCAAACAACCACGCCTTTGCTAGACCCCACAAAGCTGGTTGCTGGCGTTCACTCCACCTCCAACGGTGTACACGTTCTCAAAACGCGATGTGTACAAATTCGCACTTCGCTATTTTATTGCAGCTACAAATATTATTTATTTGAGGGTTGTTTGACCGTGCATCTTCCTCATGAAATAAAGTGAAATGCCAACTTAATGCAACTAATCTCTAAACTCCGTGGCCTTAGTCCGCACGCGAACTATACCGACAGAGCGGCAGCCGCCGTCGGCGAAGTTAGTGCCAACTTTTGCGGATAGAGGGGTGTCACGTGGTCAGCGCAACGGGTCCCCACAGCCGTTAATCTCTGTTTTCTAGACCTGGAGCCGCTACTTTTTTCATTC
>Ga0123354_10022099_pt1 | contig 10029 bp, 5 predicted proteins | sample TergutLab28metaG_2_FD_97872 | JGI IMG/M metagenome (GOLD analysis project Ga0123354, IMG submission 97872) | Labiotermes labralis P4 segment gut microbial communities from Petit-Saut dam, French Guiana - Lab288 P4 | ecosystem: Host-associated > Arthropoda: Insects > Digestive system > Gut ...
TGTATATAGAACTATAATTTTGCCTGTTGTTTTGTATGGGTGTGAAACTTGGTCGCTGACATTGTGGGAGGAAAGGAAGCTGAGGGTGTCTGAGAACATGTTGTTGAGGAGAATATTTGGACCGAGGAGGGACGAGGTAACGGGGAAATGGGGGCGATTCATAACGAGGAGTTAAATGATTTGTACTCCTCGCCCAACAAGGTGCGGGTGATAAAATCGAGAAGAATGAGACGGACTGGGCATGTGGCGCGTATGGATGAGGAGAGGGGGGTGTATAGGGTCTTGGTGGGGAAACCGGAGGGAAGGAGACCACTTGGGAGACCTAGACGTAGATGGGTGAATAATATTAGGACGGATATCCAGGATGTGGGATGTGGGTGTATGGACTGGATTGGGCTGGCCCAGGATAGGGACAGGTGGCGGACGCTCGTGAGTGCGGTAATGAATCTTCGGGTTCCGTGAAATGCGGGGAATTTCTTGACTAGCTGCAAACCAGTTAGCTTCTCAATTAGAACTCTTCACCATGGCGTAAGTAAGTAAGTACGTGTTCTGGCTTACCTTTGACCCGCATGTGAGACACATTTCATATTTTCTGAAGTTCTGTGGTTTCAGGGTTTAGAGGAATAGAAAATCCTGCCTGATTCTGAGCTGCAGGCTATCCAGACACCAATATTAGATTTTAGCCACCCAATTCCAACTCCAACACGAGTTATTGCCTGGAAACAAATTGAGATTCTTCTTATGTTTATGGTTCCGTGCATCGCTGATCTGTACTAATAACTGTCCAACGAGATGCAACACAAACAGTCTATTTATTATTCTGCAAGTTCACTCTACATGTTTCGGGTGTCAACCACACCCATCATCAGCAGTACACAAAATTGTAACTACAGCCTCCAGTACTGGTCATATATTTTGTGCAGCTACCTCCCTCCAACGTGACCAAGCTTGGCCACGTTGGAGGGAGGTAGCTGCACAAAAAATAAGACCAGTACCGGAGGCTGTAGTTACAGTTTTGTGTAATCCTGATGATGAGTGTGGTTGACACACGAAACATGTACAGTGAACTTGCAGAATAATAAATAGACTGCTTTGTGTTGCATCTCGTTGGACAGTTATTAATACGAGATTCTGTTGCTTGTAATTTAGCTAGTTTGCAGGTGTATTCGAAGAAATTGAGAAAAGCTAATATTATATTCGTCACGTCTGTCCGTCCCTCTGTCCGTCCTCTGCATGTCCGCATGTATCAGGATGGCTTAACGATGGATGGATGGTAGTGAAATTTGGTACTGAGGATTTTTAAGAAAATCTATCAAGAAAATTCAAGTTTGGTGAATATCGGACAAAAAGAGAGCACTTTATATGAAAACCGCAGTACTTTTTGTGTTGTTTTCCGTAGAATGGGGAAACAAAATCGTCAGTTACGGAAACGATATTTAGATTGGTTAGCGTAAATCGCGAAAGACTCATATTATTATCTTCATGTCTGTCAGTCCGTCTGCCTTTCCGCATATACCACCTGACGAATTTTCGTCAGATTTTTTAATTGGAAAATTTTATCATATGTGCACAGGAAGCCTAAATTTGTTGAAAATTGAAAAAAAAAAACTATCGGTCACTTTACATGCGGTTCACATTTCTGGCAGCGATATATTTACGTCGACAATACAAAAGAAGCACATTTTTTCGTTTCCGTAGAAACAATTATTAGGTTAAAATCTCACCTACATTGCATCTCTTGTTAACCAATAAACAGAAATAATGATAACCAAAATCCGCACCTCTAATTAATCCATTGCAACATCTCATAAAGCTAGATGGAAAGGTAACACTGTGTAGAACTAAATCCCAGTTGACGACTGACAGAAACTTCATTACTGCAGCTCGACATCTCTACCCCTTACCGAACACCCTCTGGACACCTAAGCTGCCACCAGGTACGTCCGAAATCATATTAAGTTTCCGTATATTCTTGTAATAAAAGCCAACTAGATGCACTATTTCTCAAATTTATTTTGATAAAGAACTCTACATGTTTCGGACAGACCTACTGTCCATCATAAGAAGTCTCAACACTGTACACACTGCAATAAGTGTTTGTCATATTAGTTTTGTTGACTGTCTGCTCGCGAGTTCAGGATGGACCTCGCTAGCAGACAGTCAACAAAATTAGCATGACAAATATTCGTACCTATTGCTGTGTGTACAGTGCTGAGACTCCTGATGATGGACAGTAGATCTGTCCGAAACATGTAGAGTTTTTATCAAAATAAACTTGATAAATATTGCATCTCGTTGGCTTTTGTTATAAGAATATATCACAATGCACGGTCCTTTGAATGTGAAAAAGTTTCCATATGCATGAAAAGAACAGAAAGTAAACACACTTCTCTTTCTGAAGTAGGCAGAAAGAGATTGGTTAATAAATTCAAGATGTTTTAAGGGTGTTACAAATTCATTGCGCTGTCTTCAAAGACCGCCACTTGTCGCTGTCGTGTGTCAAAAAAATGTAGACCATTCTATCAACACAGTATCTAAGGTCCATATTAATGATACCTTCTGCCCTCATAAAGGTCTTCTCATGTCGCTTTTCTTAAGACATTTATACACAAATTCACGACGCATTCCTCTTAACCCTTGAGAGTACTGTCTGTCTGTCTGTCCCGCACACCCTTCATTTCATCCCCTCACATTGATAAGATGTGTTTAGTCGACACCGGTGGCCGCGCGGTCTAAGGTGTGGGTACGCGACGGCTCTTCCGCTGGGATTGTGGGTTAAAACCCCGCCAACAGCATCGATGTCTGTTTCTTGTCAAATATGGAGTGCTGTCAGGTGGAGGTCTCTGCGACGGGCTGATCACTCGTCCAGAGGAGTCCTACCGATTGCGTGTGTGCCTCATCGATTGTCACCAGGTGCAGAGGGAACACTTTACACTTATAATGAGTAAGCATGGAGGTCAGAATGAGAAAGAATAACACATGATTAAGTTTTAAACTTTAATAAAGTTCCGCTATATTAGTTTCATCTCTTCTTCCGTTACATTTTATATATATATATATATATATGGGACCGCGGTAGCACAGTGGTTAAGGTGCTGTGCTACAAATCGGAATTTGTAGATTAGATTCCAGATGGTGTCATTGGAACTTTTCATTGACATAAAGTCCTTCCGATCGCACTATGGCCCTGGGGTCGACTCAGCCTCTTACAGCAATGAGTACAAGGAGCATTTCCTGGGGTAAAGGCGGCTGGTGCGTAAGGCTGACATCCTTACCACCACCTTGACCCGTTGTCATGAAATCCGGCATCCTTAACTTCCTTGAAGCCTCTGGTTCAATCCAGGCCTGTAACGGGACTGCTTTACCTCTTAACTTATATATATATTCTCCGGTATAGCTACTATAGCGCCGCTATACCACTGATACGGAAGAAATAACTTCCTTTCTGTATTAGATAAGATAAATCTGTAAATATTTGTTTTCCTAATATTACTTGTATTAATTTAGTGGGCCTGGATAGCTCAGTCGGTACGGCGAGTCGTTACGGGCTGGACGTTCCGGGGATCGAATTCCGGTGGGGGTGAGTTTTTCCGCACCCGTCCAGACCGGCTCTGGGGCCCACCCAGGATCCTGTACAAGGGTATTGGGTCTATTTCCTTGGTTTAAAGTGGCCTAGCGTGGCGTTGACCACCCACCTTATCTAGCGCCGAAGTTAAAGAAAGAGTAAAGCTATACCTCTACTCCCCCTCTGGGCCTTCGTGGCCTGTTTTAGGGGGAACTTTATCTTTACGTTTAATACTATTAATTTGTTTTATACATCATTAGTACAGCTCAGTGGCTGAAAGTTTAGTGATGTGGGGTATTGGCTGCTGTCCTTACGACTTGACACATGCGTTTATGTGACAGAGACAGAGGGTCAAGCAGTGCAGAGCGTCCATTAAAATGCACGTAAAGCGAAGATGATAACAGCTATACATATTCGCCGTTGTGTGGCAATCGAGAAGAAGAGAGAGTACCACAGCGAAATATAGGGCTAGAATAGTGGCAAAGTTTACGCTTTAATAAACGTAACTAATGTGAGCAATGCGATATTTCATTACTTACAGCTGATTCTTTACAGGCATATTGCCCTGAATGTGACATTCTTTGTGCAAACCTTCTGTCCATTTCTCAGCGGACCGTAAGCCGTTTTTTGTTAATCCTATAACAGCAACCTACATATTACAAGCACTGATATAATCAGTACCTGTTGCAACAATTCCCAATCATGGTAATGGTATTCCTGTTCTTGAATTTCAGTTATTTGATCAACCCCAGGGAGAAAATTTGAATTCACGTGGACAGTGCTGTGCAAAACACGGATGCCAATCTAAAATCTCTGTCGGTGACAGAATTTACAGTATTGCCAACCTTTTGTCTTTTCCTCCCTATGTAGAATAGTAAGTGTAGAAATGTTCACGGAGTTTAAAAAAAAAGAAAAAAGTTAACAAGGAAGCGATTTCATTCTATATGAAATCATTTCGCATTCGCCTGTCAAGTAGAAATAATTTTGTATTTTAATCCGCAGAACTTTTATGATAGCATCTTTCGTATTTTTTCAGCCAGACACTGATGCTGAAATGCATAAGCAGAAAGAACCATCAGGATATATTGGTGAAGTGTGGCATTTGCTCGAAGAGGAAATGAACTTCACGTAAGGCATCCATAAAATTTGGGAATGGTGAAATGAATGAATAAACAAATTATGTCTACGACAACTTTTCTGACAACTTGTAGAGAACTATTCACATATCCAAGCATGTGACTCCTATATCATATTCGTTTCGGTTTAGCATTGACCAAGATGCAGCCTCTACAATATTTTCTTGTGTAACGTAACCAAACTTTTCGCTACAGATTCAAATACTTGCTCAGGATTTCAGATAGAACCGTCTTACATTGTTGGTGCCCATTAGAAGGGAAACCAGACCACATAATCTGTTTAAGTAAATTAAATGTCTGTCTGTCTGTGCAGTACAGAATATCATTTCCCAACGGATGAAAACACCGCTGGCTACAAGAATCCAAACGGCACTTGGACTGGGGTGTTTGGGATGATCCAGAGAGATGAAGTGGAAATAACGAATGTTGTGCTCTCTATGGTGTCTATGCGGATTGAAATTGTGGATTATTCTTTTCCAACACTGGAAATCAGGTAATTTTGCCTTTTAATTACAGAGAAAATGAAAATTTTTCCTCACGGTCAGAAACACAGCTCGAACTCGAACAGTGGTGCCAAGTTTACATATTTCTCTCCGGTCAAGAGGTTAAGACTGCCGTACTTTTTGTTTTGCTTTGTCATTTGCGGTATGTAGTCTGACATCCCATCCGAGGAGACCTGCCTGAGATATTGAAGAAATTCCGGTCATTACTAAAACATGTCTGACATATTCAAGAACTTCCCCTCATCCAAGGAATCATGCCAGAGATATTCAAGAATTTTCTAACAAGATGTAAAAATGTCTGATAGTCAAGAAATTCTCCCTATCAGTGAACCATGCCTGAGATATTCAAGAACATCCCCACATCCTTGGAAATATGCCTCAGATATTCAAGAATTTTCCTCATCAAGGAAACGCGCTGGAGATACGTACCTCTACCCATCCAAGGAAACCTGTCCTAGATATTCAAGAACTTCCTCGTGTATATGGAATGCGAAGTTTTTTTTTACCGCGTTCACAAAGTTCGCTATTTGTCCATTTCCTAAGGCAGACGTAACCGGCCCACCAGTTCCCATTTCTCTTTTTTAATATACATTTTAACATCATTCTTCTTAGTAGCCTACGTATTCCAAGTAGCCGCTTTCCTGCACGCTTTTTCGAGAAACCCTTTCAGAGACTTTTTTCTTATATAACAATACATATGTCCTTCCCATTCATTCTCCTCGATTTGTTCACCCGAGTAATGTTTGGTCATGAGTGACCCCATTCCCCGCCCTCTTGTTACTCCTTCATCTTACGTGCGAAGAGGTCCCCTCAGCATCCTATTCTCAAACACATTTGGCCTATTCATTCCCATCAATATAAACACCAAAATAAAATAAAGATAAAATCTCCAAACATGTAAAGGAGAAATGTAAAAGGATTCAGACAAAATTCTCGAAGAACTGATGAGATTAATTCTTTCCTTGTTCGTTTTATTTGCCTCACACTGTCTCGCTCTACAATCCTTATGTGTGACAATTCCTTACTTCAGCCTGCCCTCATGAAATAAAAACCAGGGATTTAAGCTGTATTTATGAATCCTTGGAGAATTAAATTATTATAAACTGTGCAAGATTCGACTGCGGCTTGTAAGAGGAAGTTCTTGAACTTCCAAGTTTATTAACCCTCTTGATTCTATTGGTTACTGTATGTACGGCTCCGTCTGACAAAATATACTATAAATTTTGACGTAAGTGTTCGGCAGTAATTTTCAGTAAACACTCATGTTCCTGTACAGTATTCACTTGTTGGTTTTTCTAATGAAAGAATCCTCTACTATCTATGGAACATGAAGTGGTCCTACATGCAATTATATATTTATGTCAGGTTTCAAAGACTTTACAGCCTACAGCTAGGGTTTTTTAAACCCAAAAATATCTTTTAGTTTAGCTGAAACCTTGATGTCAGTGGCGTAAATAAGCCCCCCCCCCCAACCACCACCACCACAAACATCGCAGCGTGGGGATCCCGATGGTCAGCGGATACGCCAAAACTAACAGAAACGTGAAGCTTCTTATGGTTTGACGTGAGTGAAATGTGGAGTGATACAAAGCTTACTGTCCTTTCTGCATGTATTGGGTTCTTCTAACAGATGGCACTATTCCGCATTCCTGTCAATATGTCTGGGAATAACTTGTTTAATAATTACAGGAGGTCTTCAGTTATAGTGTCTTAGGGGGACTTCCGCCACTGCGTGGCGTCTAAATAAAGGGGAAAAAAACTGGGCGCTTTTAATGAGATATTTTTTCGGACTCTTGTTGTTTACGAAATAGATAATTAATTTGGCTTCATGTTTAACGCAGCCAAACAGAGTAGTGTCCTCCGTAAGGATCACGAAATGTCTTGAATTTACTTTAAAAGTAATTTTGTTTTCCAGATTTTTAACAATACGTCTGTTGTCTGGGTTTTCTTACCTCAAATTGACACACGATACAATCGAAAAGTGCATCGTTGTTTTGTGAGGTACATACTAACAATTTAGCATACTTCTCTCCTGGTGTTATGTCATTCATTCTACTTTAATTTTTGTAGAAGTCCTCTCGTAGTATCTATAAAACTCTGTAAATTATACTTATATTATGTTATAAGGTGTCTATTCCCCCTTGCGTTATTCAATGCAAATGAATTTTGCAATCAGCCAAAATAACATTATATTCAGGAAGAGTAAGTCTACATGTTTCAGCTAAAAAGATTAGCTGTCAACATTCCCAATTGCAGGAATACAAAAGGAAGTATATTTTACAAATTTTTTATGCATGTTTTATATTACTGCTAGTAGGTCTGCTGATAGCTAATCAATTTTAGCCGAAACACGTAGCCTTATTCTTACAGAAAATAATTATGCCTTGACTGATTGTAACATTCATTTTTAATATGTCCGAATATATTGAATGCGGCCTGATTTAATATTATCTTCATGTGTTTTATTTTTCTAAATATTAAGGATTAGTTACACTGAGGTTACAGGATTCAAAATATTTGCCCTTCCTCCTTTGGCTAACTTGTAAGTAGCTATACTTTGTATGTCCCTTTATTGTGTAGGAAAAAGGTCGTAATCCATCTGCCTGCTTGGTTAGATAAAACGTCAAATACGGGACTTTGGCAGAATACATTTTTATCATTTGTTTGACTGTTGTCCTTAGTAGTTCTGAATATGTAGTACTTTTATTTTTCCTGTATTCTCCTGTGTTTATCATTTACATTGCTGGTAAGACACTTCCCATATTTACATGAATTATCACTATTTTAACATATTCTGTGATATTCGAACTAATGATGTTTCCAAATACTTTCGGTGTTCTGTAAGCTTTGTACGAAAATGCCCACCAAATTGCCCGACATATACTCCATCACAAACTGGACATATTAATCGGGGGATGCAAGTGTTATATAGGGTGTACCCGTGGATCCTACTCCACTACTAAAAACTATTTTTTTACTTCCGTTTTTACAAATACCAAGAATGTTATAAACCATTTTCATTTTATTTTTTTTTTTTGCTGAAATCCAAAAATACCCGGACTACTCAAGGACTATAATGATCTTTAGAAAAGTGTGTATTGTTGACTAAACATTTTTATTTAGTTTGTGACACAATTGTTGTACATCTAGACACGTTATGGAATATTTGTGCATTACAGATCCTACGTCATCATTAAGACCCCCCAAACCTACGACCTCAAGTGGAATATGTTCCGATCTTTTTCCCCTAAACTTTGGATTATTGTTGGTGTCACCATGGCACTACTTTCTGTCAGCCTTACCGCTATTGAGTACATGGTTCGAAAGCACGGACTTCAAGATGATGGAGATTACACTCTTAGAACATTCATTTTTATCGTCTTTGGTGCATACTGCCTGAAAGGTAATATAAAAAGAGATAAAGGTAAAATTTCATTTTGCATGTTACGAAAGCCCTAAATGAATATTAGCGGTCAACCTCACGCCACGGCCGCTTTCTCCCGGGTAAAATTCCCCAAGGTACCTTTTGAATATAAGACTGAGGGAGAGGTCCATACGGCTATGGAGTTACTGTAGACCTTACAATCTACAGCCAGTAACAACCAGTTTTTACCGTTGCATAAAGTTGTATATTGTAAGAATTATTGTAAACTTGTGGGATCCCACAGAGTGAAACCGTATTGTGAATAAAATTATACTGCATTTTAATTTAGTTTAAAATATTTTATCGATGGCCAGATGATGGTTGTCAACGGCCGAAACATGTAGTTGTGTATCAAAAAGAAACGTATTTATGTTCGAAGGATAAACGACTTGTTACTGAATGTAGACTTTACAGTTTACACGATTATCGGAGCAGGAGCAAACCTTCAAAGCCTGATATGTTTACACTCACACTATGATGTACTCCAGTATGTCAAAATTTCAGCCCATAACTGGGAATATAATGTCCACAGTTATTATGTGTTAAAATTTTACGATCTCACTACGTTCTAAATAACCATAACTATCCATACCGCCTTACTATTTTTGTCACCCCTCACCAAAAATCTCCATTGATGTCAGTTTTCAGATTTATGAGATCTTAAGGGCCACTACGTTGTGTAGGCTAATGTTTTGGTTCAGAAGATTCGCAGGAACATGTTGCCTCGATCTTCAGGGTGTTTGAATTCGCTCACGTTAAAAATGGAGGCAGTACTTCAATCCGAAATGACTCTCAAGAGTCGAAATTTTAAACCTTGTTCCACGATGTCATTCCCCGTTTTAACAGCACTAAAAGTTCAAACAGTAAGACTTACATAAGTGAGAAATCATCAAGATATTGAGAGTACGGAGAGACGAGTTATTTAACATTTGTATTACATATTTCAGTTAGTTAATATATATTAAATATATTAAAAAATTGAACCAATTATACATACATACATACATACACACATACATAAATACACACACATAACTACATACATACATACTTACATACATACGTGCTTATATACACACACACACGTACATACATACATATATAAATACATACGTCCATACATACATATGCACAAATACATACACACACATACATACATACATATATACACATACATACATAACTACATACAAATATATATACATACATATGTACATACATAAATACACATACATACATACATACCTACATATATACACATAATGAACATACATACACATATACACATACATACATATATACAAACATACATACACATACATACATACACAACACATACATGCACATATACACATACATAAACACATACATACATACACAACACATACATGCACATATACA
>Ga0123354_10022103_pt1 | contig 10029 bp, 2 predicted proteins | sample TergutLab28metaG_2_FD_97872 | JGI IMG/M metagenome (GOLD analysis project Ga0123354, IMG submission 97872) | Labiotermes labralis P4 segment gut microbial communities from Petit-Saut dam, French Guiana - Lab288 P4 | ecosystem: Host-associated > Arthropoda: Insects > Digestive system > Gut ...
GATTTCAGCCCGTCCTTTACCATCTAGGTATACCACGGGGTATTTACAGAGGTGTTTACAGTGGGTTGTTACAGAGATGTTTACAGTTTATCACATTTTACTTTTTTTTTTAGAGTACAGGTCAGTATTTGGACGGTACTTTTGGAGTGTTGACGGATTTAATTTCCTTGGGCATCTTCTTGAAGTGCTTGGAAGACACGTCTGAGGAAGCTTGTGATGCTGACTGTGTTTATGTGGTACTGCAGAACCAGAGGTGGGGGGGAGAGATTTGAGAACTGATGGGCGGTCTTTTGACAATAAGCTGCATTCCAGCGTAAGGTGGTGGGCCGTTTGTACGATCTTTTCAGGACAGTTGCAATTTGGGGAGGGCATCTTGTTTATTTTGTGAAGGTATGAACGGAAGCTTCCGTGATTTGTTAGGAACTGAGTGAGAAGGAAGTTGGGCCATAGGCGAAGGGAAAGTCTGTGGAAAATGGTGGATATGTATAGTTTTGTGCGGGAGGCATTTGCACAGTTTACATATGTTGCGTTCCAGATTTTTGTGTAGTGGTCTTCCAGTATTTGCTTTCCTCGATTGATAGGGATTTCATCGTAAGCGATGGTAGTAATGTATCTCGCAACTGTTTTGGCCAGGTAGTCTGCCCTCTCGTTACCTTTCAGACCCGCTTGTCCTTTGACACAGTGGAAGGTTATCGAGGTGGAGTTTCTTAGTTTAATTGCTTTCACCCTGATGACGATTTATAAATACGCCATACTTCCAGTCATCACATACGCCTCAGAGGCATGGAGTATCTCGGTGTCCAAAAGAGCTAAGAGCAAACTGCAGCAAATTCAGAGAGCCTTCCTCATTTTTATAACAAAGGAATACAAATCAGTTTCAAACGAGATTCTCTCAACAACTGCAGGGATAATGCCCATAGAACAAGCTATGCAACTATACAAAGACAGAAGATCAGTCTCTAGAGGAAATCCCACAAATGCAGTCATAGCTGCACTAAAGGAAATAGAAACCCCCACCAAGACCTTAGGGATCCACCCAAAAGACAACCACATAAGTGTAGACCTCTCAGGAACGGTAGGAAACGCAAACATGGCAATCTTTACAGATGGTTCAAAAACGGAATATCACGTAGGGGCAAGTATGGTCGCTGAAAAAGACTTCAAGGAAATTCACATTAGCACTCAGAGACTGAACACGACATGTACAGTATTCCAAGCTGAACTATATGGAATAAGCATGGCCATCGATTGGATCCTAAGCCAAGGAAAGAAAACCTCCTCCTACGCGATAAATGTAGACTCCAAAGCGGCACTACTTGCCATTTCAAGCAAGCGTGTATTTTTGATTGGTTACTGTCTTTCCCAAATATTTATATTGTACGCGGCTCCCAAAGAGTTTATTACACATTTCTAATTTGCGACATTTCCCGCATTCTGCTCACAAGACATAAACATACACTTAACTCTCTCAGTCCTCAGTATTTAGTTTTTGACCAACCTCATTACTAGGGACTAACCAAGCTTCCGTATTTTCCTTTTGTACTTGTTTTCTTCTCCCACTACACCAACGTCATTCGACTGGTCCCGGTAGCCACGGGGGCTAAGGCGTAGTTCTGCGGCCGTTCACTGGCTGGGATTGTGGGTTTGAATCCCACCGCTTGCATAGATGTCTGTCTGTTGTGAGTTTTGTGTGTTGCCAGGTAGAGGTCTGTGCGACGAGCTGATCCCTCGTCCAGAGGATTCCTACCGACAGTGGTGCGTCGTTGTGTGTGATCTAGAAACCTCGTGAATGAAGATGCCTAATCGGGAGGGGAGGGGAGGGGGGGCTAGTGCGCCAAAACAAAAACATCGGCGTCATCTAAAGCAACCAGAAGCAGTTCGTCTCATTCAGTTTCGTCCCTCGCTCTTTGCCTAAACCTTCGTATGTAGGAACACTGTGTGGACAAAAGGCAGACATGAATGACGTTAGTTCTGTTGGCACACACAGGAACCAGCTGTATGTGGGTACAAAGAACTCATTTCCTTGAGACAAATTATCTGCACTTAGGCAGTCGACAGCCTTGGAAAATGATTGTAGAAAGTGCGCTGGTAATGTTACCAATCATGGAGCCTTCGCTAATTGTTTTTAATGACATCCCGAGTACAAGATAAGCATTTTATTTGTCTCTACATGTTTTCCTGGAACATCAGTGCTCCTCAACAAATATTATTCGAGTCATATAATCAAGAGGAGTGAGATGGGCGGGGCATGTGGCACGTGTGAGAAATAGGACGGGTGCATGCAGGGTTTTGGTGGGGGAAACCTGATGGAAAGAGACCACTTGGAAGACATAGGTGTAAATGGGAGGATAATAGTAAAAGGGATCTTCCAAGAGTTGGATGGGGGGCGTGAACTGGATCGATCTGGCTTGGGATAGGGACAGGTATCGGGCTCTTGTGAATGCGGTAATGAACCTTCGGGTTCCCTAAAATGCGGGGAATTTCTTGAATAGCTGAGGAACTGTTAGTTTCTGAGGAAGGACTCTACTGCATGGAGTTAGTTAGTTAGTTAGTTTAGTCAATTTTCTTGAAGGAACATTTTTTATTTTTTCTTCTCACGAGGTCCCTAGATCACACACAACGACGCACCACAGTCGGTAGGACTCCTCTGGACGAGTGATCAGCTCGTCGCACAGACCGCTACCTGACAACACACAAGACTCACAACAGACAGACATCCATACCCCCGGTGGGAATCGAACCCACAGTCTCAGCGGGCGAGCGGCCGCAGACCTACGCTTTAGACCGCGCGGTCACTGGGACCGGCCTGAAGGACCGTTAGTGTCGATAAATATTTGTTGAATTAAGTCTCAGCCGTCTGCAGTTCCTGTCTCTTATAGTATGGTGACCGTATTGCTGCCTGATTGTAATAAAAAATAAAATTTATCGACTAAGTCTATTTAAACTAATTAAATTCAAATTTGATGCAGATCCATTCAGCGAATTTTCTAGTTTTTACGTGTAGACGAACGGCGAGACGCGAGTTGAAAGTAGCATAAACATTTTGTTGTTGCTGTTACTTCTAGGTATGGATGTGCCAGAAGGAACGATTTCTGAAACTATACCGGCAGTTTGTGCACGTTGAAATCGGGTGTCACTGGAGCGTGGAGACAGTAGATATATCCGTGATGTAGCAGAGGCTGGAGCCTAAAATCTCTGACGCTGTTTGATATGAAGCAATTTAAATGGACCCTTCGCAGCAGGGTTAACTATTTAAATTGAAATGTCAACTCTGTGCCGCCAGACGCGGTCTCATATTTTCTGCGCATGCGCCATCAGCTTCGTTGTCGCTGATTGATCGTCACTTTTTGTCACATATCGCAATAGTAATAGTGATAATAAATAAAAATAAAATTATTTACACTTATGTAGTAAACCAACAATTGCACATCGATATCTAATTTTATCATATATTAAAATTGACCTACACCTTTCGATCGCCTCTGTTACCATCAACATGGTGCTCTACAAGAACACTGATAAAGTATAAACAAATTGCAATTTGTTTATATTTTATGGAAAAAATTAAGAATTAAATTAGTTTACTAACCGTTTATGTCCCGCGTAGTCTAAAGCGTAGGTCTACGGCCGCTCCCTTGCTGGGAATACGGGTTCGAATCCCACCGGGGGGCATGGATGTCTGTCTGTTGTGAGTGTCGTGTGTTGGCAGGTAGAGGTCTCTGCGACGAGCTGATCACTCGTCCAGAGGAGTCCTACCGTCTGTGCTGCGTCGTTGTGGGTGATCTAGAAACCTCAAGAAGAAGGAGGCCCTGGCCCGTGTTGGGCCGCAGCACCACGGGGGGGGGATTATGTCAACAGTGGTGTAATGGAATATGTGAACGAAGTTGTTTGGAGCCACAAAATGGTGCACAATGGAATCACCTGCCGACTGAAAACATCACACAAACTCTTATCTTGTGAATTTAAGAGGCGTTCTGAGCAATAACATTAAAGCTGCTTAACTTCATTGGTAGCTGTTAATTTTTTATTATGCCTTCTATGGGTGTGAAACTTGGTCTGTAGCACTGAAGGAAGAACATAAGCTGACAGAGTTAGAGAATAGGGTGCTTAAGGGAATGACTGGGTCCAAGGGGGGGAGGAATAACAAAACTGGAGAAAACTGCATAATGAAGAGCTTCAAGATTTTTAATTGTCGCCGGATATTTTTAGGGTGATGAAACCGATGGGCAGGACATGTAGCACAATTCTGAGAGATGAGAAATTTATAGAAAATTTTGGTAGTGAAATATTGTAGGTAAGAAATGTATCCCGCGGGAGCTTGGCGTAAACGTGAGGGTGTTAAATAAAAATCTGTATTACCTACTTATTTACTTACTTACTTACTTACTCCATGCAACACAGTCTTTCCTAAGAAGCTAACAGTTTTCAGCTAATCAAGAAATTCCCCGCATTTTATAGAACCCGAAGGTTCATTACCGCATTTACAAGTGCCCGCCAGCTGTCCCTATCCTGAGCCAGCTCGATCCAGTCCATACCCCCACATCCTACTTCCTGAAGCTCCATCTTAATATTATTCTCCCATCTACGTCTGGGTCTTCCAAGTGGTCTATATTAAAATCTGTGTAGAACATACCGGGGTGCTGATAAGTCCTTAGCCCGACCAGGAAGGAAACAAGCTGCGCCTGTCAAAAGTGTGATTGGCTGAGGAATGGATTGATTTGGCTAGGGTAGGGACAGATGGTGTACTCTTGTGAATGTGGTAATGAACCTCCAATTTCCATAAAATACGGGGATATGGCTTGTTTTCTTCCTGTTCGGGCTAAGGACTTATCAGCACCCCTGTAAATATATCACCCAACAAATGCACTCTGTGACACACAATTTATGATTTATGTCAACTCCTACATGTTTCGATACATAGGTGCCGTCCTCAGGGAATAATTATAACAAAGGCGTACAAACCATCTTGCCAGTATTTGCTCCGTTCTTCCATGTTATAATGTCCCCCTGAGGATGGCACCTCGGAATGCCGAAACATGTTCTAGTTTATGTGTATTATAAATGGTGTGTCACGGAGTGCATTTGTCTGGATGATACATTGCTTGTAAGAACATGCGCAGTATGAATAACACAAAAACTGTAACAGACATGTCGATGTGTAATGAATATATCTGGCTGAAGACAGAGAACGTTGACAGGGTCTTGTAGGCAAGCTAGTGACCTCTGGTTACAACAGCAACTAGCTAAGCAAATATTAGATTCTGAAGACGGACACCATGCAGCGATTCATACTTGGACTTGACTGCTACAATTAGCAGCCGTCTGACAACATTCCTTGTCACGTCGCGCATCACAGCGGCGACAATTGAAACTTCATAGAACAGTTAAACCCGATCATATTTAGTTTCAAGGAATGATCATAGATAGCGTCAATATGCACTTTCAGACAGGAACAGATAACAGGTCAAGGTAGAATTTTTAGCGGAAGTTTCTGGATAACGATGGGGATGTTAACTCACTAAAATATTAAAATATTTCACCCATCTCACCCTGTGGGCTTTGTTCGTTCTTGCGGTTAAGCTTAAAACAGTAACACTGCACTGTTGACCTCGCGAACCCAATACCATTAGCTGCGTACCGAATATCTGCTACTAGTGTACGCAGCTGCCATCTATGCAGAATGTTTACAGCAGTTGGGCCTGAACTGTGCTACATTGGTCTGCTCCCTCTTTCTCACCCATTGTTTTGCTGAGCCCGCGGTCAAGAATATCCACCATATCCTCGCCGTTTGTTATGGATAATAATAATCGCGGTAAATCCAGTAAAACACAAATATTGTTTATTCCCAATGTTAATTAAACAACGTGTTTCGGCCTGATACGGCATCACCCAGGTTTGATAAAAAAAATATAAGAATGTGTAAACAGTTATACGGAAATTGAGTATGTTAACCTCTTACAGTTTACGTCAATGTATATAGTTTACACTATCTTTATCGTTGTACCGTGCATTTTGTAGTTTATTTAAGTAACACACCAACAAATGTGTTTTGATGTTTTAATGTAAATTTTAGACTATTAAAGACTATGTATGTGCATTTGTTGGTGTGTTACTTAAATAGTTTATATTACATTTATGTAATTTATGTCAATATTTTATGTTTATGGTTCCGTGCATCGCTAATCTATATCAATAATTGTCCAACGAGATGCAATACAAAGCAGTCTATTTATTATTCTGCAAGTTCACTCTACATGTGTCAACCACACCTACCATTAGGAGTACACAAAACTGTAACTACAGCCTCCTGTACTGGTCATATTTTTTGTGCAGCTACCTCCCTCCAACGTGGCCAAGTTGGCCACATTGGAGGGAGGTAGCTGCACAGTACCGGAGGATGTAGTTACAGTTTTGTGTACCCCTGATGATGGGTGTGGTTGACACTCGGAACATGTAGAGTGAACTTGCAGAATAATAAGTAGACTGCTTTGTGTTGCATCTTATTGGACAATTATTAATATTATATCAGTAATTTACTCTGTATTTCTACGCGGTTACTTTCTAACTTATAAATGTTACTTCCATGTCTTTTAAGGGTCGTAACAAGTACATGCCACTTACAGACAAAAGCACCACTGCTTAGCTGTAAACGGTCGAAAACTTTGAACCAGTGAGCAGCAAGTTTCTGAGGCACGCTATGTGCTTAGACAGCTTAGCCTCCGTCTGCCCACACGATACATCACAACGTATAAGACAATCCTAAGTCATTTCTTTGCTTAATTCAGCAACCACACCATAAAGGCGTATGGACGAGTAGATGTCTTGCTCCATGTATTCTGGAATGCGGCGCTAGATAATGTGGATGGCCAGGTACAGCCCCAAGCCATTTTTCCCTCGGAATGTGTCGGCTAGGAAGCTGGGTCGGCTCCAAAGCGGATCAGAACGCTGTCAAAATGGAAATATATCTTTCTCCCACCTGGAATGAAACCCAAGATTCCTTGGTCCTCAAGCCCCCAATTTCGTTTATGTGACTACTACGCTATTCCGGATGTACTGTTCTAGGAGTGGAAACCCCAGATCTTGTTGCTACAGCTATTAAGAGGGTGGGGAGAGGTTTACGAAGGAAGTGGTGGTGGCCTGTCTTGAAGCGCCAAACTGTAACCTTTTATATAAACTGAATATAATTAGAAATAATACAAACGGCTAACAACCTGTATTAATTCGAATTTAAGATGCACTTTTTTCACAGTTTTCCGAACTGAAAACTGGGGTGTGTCTTAAATTCGATGTACGAGTATTATTTTCCACTCTTCGAAAGCCTCAAAACGTCATCTTCCCCGAAGAACAAATGGTCAGGCTAAAAAAAAAAGAGCAGTAAACTTTATGTACAGTAAAGTTATTATCCACATGTCCTTGTGGATTTCGTGGTCCTCCCTTCTGGGCATGGCAGGAGTGTAACCGACTTCTGAGGTTGGGACGCCCATGAGGCGCAGTTACGTCGTCCCGATGATGTGAGTGGTGATATGGGGGGATGTAGTGCCAGAAGGGCCCTTAAACCTAAATTCTACCAACCTACCCAGACCATGGTCACCGCGGGAATCCTCCTCTTCAGGGAAAATTCCCACGGTAGAGTCGGGAATCGAACCCGGGACCTCATGATTAGTAGTCAGAGAATCTGACCACTAGACCACGAGGCTGGCGGGAATCGAACCCGGGACCTCATGATTAGTATTCAGAGAATCTGACCACTAGACCACGAGGCTGGTCGCGTACAGTAAAGTAAAGTAAGGGAAAATTTTTCCCTTGTAAAATCCCTTTTTAAAAGTGCGGTGGATCTTAAACGAGGGGGCGTCTTAAATTCGAAGAAGTACGGTAGCTGGACTTCAAACTCTCAAGTCTGTAATATGTTCATATGTATACGATTGTAGTTACATATGATCATTGGCAGTGGAAGAGCGAAATATTTGGTGAAGATCCGTTGTCAGTATAACACTGTTCGCAACAAATCAATGTAAAATGTCCTGGGACAACCCCCGCTCGGGCTGTAACCTGCAACACAGCCTCCTGTTGCCCCATTTAACTGGACAGGTGTAACCCAACCGACTCACTGCCAACCGGCAGCCAGCGCTCTACTCCAGTCCTACAGCTAAGCATGTGCGTCATTTCAGACTTCCTCCGCAGTCTCAATGAGATCTTCACTGTTCTGAGATGTTACGCAGCGTAGCTTGGTAGTTACCGACGTCGTTTCGGGACAACCTATTGGTGACGTCTTCAAAGTCAAGCGACTGTTTGACCCTTGAAGATGGGACCGATAGGTTGTCCCGAAACTTAGGTAACTTACTGCAAATCCATGCTGCGTAACATCTCAGAAGAGCGAAAATCTGAGCTCCTATTTCGTTACGGGGATACCGATAAAGCCTATGAGACGGTTCCCAAAATTCCAAGTTGCCACTACATGCTTCTAATGTAGCCCTCCAGACTTAAATCTAGTAGTAACCAATTTCATGTTTTGTTTACATGTAAAATAACCACTGTTACCGGGTAACAACCCAATTGCAGTAAATAAATATATTATATTATATTACTGTCACGTGATACAGAAGCACTCCGTGCGTCTCTGAAGAGAAATTTTGTGATATTAATTTGACTGCTTATAATGATCATAGTATGGTTGGAAGACCGGAGAATCGCAGTTCGATTACCAGCACCAACTGCACAATGTTTTCTCGCAGTGTGCGGACAGTCTGTCGTCCAGCCGTCAATGGGCGTCCTTACCATGCATACAGGGACCGGAGCGTCAAAGCGCCTAAACTCCTTCGTCTAGTGCAGAAGGTTAAATAGAACGAACTTGTGGCTGATGGAACAGCGTTTTGTGAAGCCCAAAGACAACCCTGTGAACTTATTTCTGTTAAAATAGGCCGCATCATCCCCCAGTCTCACCGTGAATTAACATAAATCAGGAAATATATTTTAATTCATTTCACATTATCATTTTTCGTTGTATGAATTGCACGAGACTAATTTGGCACCGTTGCTAGGAATATGTGCGGATTTGTGGAAGAAGAACTGAGACGTAGTTCCGCATTGCCTGCAGCCCATAGCGGTTGTAAAGTGACCCCAGTTTGGGCCTAATATTTGCAAATTCGTGCATCAGAGGAATATTTAAATGTATGCAGTAAACCCAGTGGTTAAGGTGCTGTGTGCTACAAATCGGAAGGTCGCTGGTTGGATCCCAGTTGGTGCCCTTGGAATTTTTCATTGACATAAAAATCCTTCCGATCGCACAATGGCCCTGGGGTCGACTCAGCCTCTAACAGAAATGAGTACTAGGAGCATTTCCTGGGGGTAAAAGCGGCCGGTGCGTAAGGCTGACAAGCTTACCACCATCCTGTGCCGTTGTCACGAAATGTGGGAACGTGAACTTCCTGGAGCCCTCTGGGCCACTCCAGGCCTATAATGGGACTGCTTGCTTAGTGCAGTAAACCAACAAATTCACAACGGTAAGATATCCTTTATCGTATATTATTTCTTGTATTTTATCAGTATTCTTGTGAAGGTACCCTGATGATATTCAAAATGGCCGCCGAAACATGTAGGCAGTCAATAATAAAGCATATTTTACCACTGTCAATTTGATGATTTACTATATAGACTTAACTGTCTCCCCGTATGTTTACTGCGCGGTACAAACTACATCTTTAACTAAAATTCTGGTGGAAACTACTCTGTAAATGTAATGTAACTGCTTCATTGTCATCTTGTAAGTGTTAACACACACACACACAAAACACACACACACACACAACACAAAACACACACACACACACACACACACCACACACACACACACACACACACATATACACACCACACACACACACACACATATACACACACACACACACACACACCCACACACCCACATATACACACACACACACACAACACAAAAAACACACACACACACACACACACACACACACACACACACATATACACACCACACACACACACACACACACACACATA
>Ga0123354_10022104_pt1 | contig 10029 bp, 5 predicted proteins | sample TergutLab28metaG_2_FD_97872 | JGI IMG/M metagenome (GOLD analysis project Ga0123354, IMG submission 97872) | Labiotermes labralis P4 segment gut microbial communities from Petit-Saut dam, French Guiana - Lab288 P4 | ecosystem: Host-associated > Arthropoda: Insects > Digestive system > Gut ...
CGCATTCCTAACAACGTACTCTTACACAACACGATATGCTGCCACATCACCCTGTTAATATAGTGGAATTGTTTTGTGAATGTTTTTAAAATGACTTTAGCAAGGAACAACGTAGCTCCCTGAGGATAATCTTGGGAACGAAACTTGTCAGAGAGATTTTAAGTGTTTTAATGTGAAATTTTATATAAGTGCATTTGTTGGTTAATACGCGTAATTAAAGTAATATGATAATTATTTACGTATCCTCTTTGGCATTTATTTATTAGTATCCCTATTTGTTTTTAGTCTTGTTTTTCGTCTTAAAATGCTAGAAAGAGGATTCTTACTGTTGTGTGACTGAAAGTTTGCTAGTGTGCTGTAAATTTTAAATATACTTACTCCAAAGTGATCTTAAAAATTTGATATTGTCCCTGTACGTCCCGTGAAGGTAAATGGGGGGACATTGTTGTAGCTTCCCTCATTCTAAATTTCAGCACTAAGTAGTTATGACTAACCAGTTTCACGCCCCGGCCACCTTACTCCGGAGAAAGATCCCCGCTACCCATTTAATAGGAACGTGTGTCTGGATGCTGTGAAGAAGGGAAGAATCCTTTACATATGCCGTAAAGCGGACCAGGGTTCCTCTGTTGTCCATCCCGTAGCTAGGTCAGTAGATCGACTACGTTTTACCAGCTCCCGTAATAGGAGGTTAGCGAAGGAAATCGAGTCTCCGTAATTGTCAACGTCTGTAGTTTTAATTCAACACATCGCAGGGTTCCGGACGTCTCAGCTGAGCGGTGCGCATTCATGACTTGCACCGCTATGCGAAACGTCACGTGCTGAGATCTCGGCACGGTGGACGAATAACCTACCTTAGTCTTAAACGTTTCACTTCTTCCACGCAAATTAATGGGTATTCCTTAATTTTGCTGCCACCTTTTATTCCGACAGTCTTCCCAACACGTCTGTTTAAATAGCCCCACACTTTGTGTAAGAGAAAGGGGTCATGGAACGGAAGGAGAGACAGTTTTGTGTGTCTTAGGATTTTTAGACGAAATCTCTAGACATTTTTGTGGCTATTTGACTAGAGGTACTGAGTTTGATTCTCGTAAGACGGGAACGGGCAACGATCCGACGTGGACTGTTCATTGCAGGGGAACTCGCAGACTTGCGAATAGATAAGGATACACAGTGAAACCTGCCTATGACGGTACCGCAAGGGACCAAATTTTTCATCTTTGCATGGAGGTTCCGTTTCATACAGGTACTTGGAATTTTGGATTCTCGGGTCTGTAAAGATTTTCCGCTAAATACGGGTTTTCTTTATGTCTAGGTTCCGTTTAAAACAGTTTCATTATACATGCGGGGGTTAATATTTTTGCTAAGAGCAGCAGCCTGAATTTCGTCAACAAGGAAATGGTCTTGGGATCTATACATTACCATAAGGAAGAGAAAGATAAAAATTATGGGCGTCGGTTATAGATAAGTTGAATCGATGAAATTATACTGGCAGGGGAAACCAAATTATGGACATTTGACTATTGTGCAGTACGCAGAATATTCTACGTTACGTTGAACATGGGTTGCTGTAAAAACCTCAAATCTTACACTGTATGAAAACTTACATTTGAAAGGGGCTCAGCGGAACAGGGTCAAGGGTGATTTAAGAAACGTCTGCTTTAGACATTTTCTGTTACTAAACCAACAGCCGTCTCTTGCACAAAATACACCACACGACTAGTCATATAGGGACATATTACGCAGAGGATCGAATACTGTGACAGATGTTTGTATACACAGACAGATACTGCCACGACATATCAAGAAAATAGGGTTTGAACAAAACTGTTTACTTCTTTTATAATAATTGTGAAACAATACGATGTAGCAACTACACATGTTATTGCAATAATGTATTACAGACCACTTAGCAAGTTGAACTTTACTGCAAAATGCTGTATATATGAACATGATGAATGTAATCTGATCATATTTTAGCTAGATTTAAAACTTGGTGTAAGAAATCCCTGAAGATGACACTGTGGTGCCGAAACATGTTGGAGTGATAAAAGACTACACTGTTGTGTGTCTTTCTTGTCAATTTAATTGGTTTAGTAAAAGTTAAATAAGTTCATTAAAATGCACGGATTAAACAGTTTCAAAATCGCTGTACATTCTAATGGGGAACGAATCGTTAAGGCACCGTATTCATGTAGTGGAACATGCATTCTGAAGGAAGGAAATGAAGAAGCAGCTTATCAAAGCAACCGCTTGAAGTGGGGCCCTTGTGGGCTTTGACCAACCGAACGCTGAAATCGCGTATTTGATTCTCTATTTATCCTGTAGCCGCATGATTACGCGCTCTCCAAAAAGGCCTGTGCAGTGATACATTCAGTGAAAAATGAACATGTGCACTATTTATTAGTACGGCTGATGATTAATTGAATGTGTATGCGTAGAACTGGGGAATGAGATTTTACTGAATTTGTACCCTGGAACCCTTGATATAAGTCACATATATTACGTCTTGTGATAGAGTGTGTATACCAAAAATTGGAGAGTGAGGTGTTACTGAATTTGAATCTTGGAACCCTTGATGTAAGTCACATATATTACGTCTTGTGATAGAGTGTGTATACCAAAAATTGGAGAGTGAGATGTTACTGAATTTGAATCCTGGAACCCTTGATATAAGTCACATATATTACGTCTTGTGATAGAGTGTGTATACCAAAAATTGGAGAGTGAGATGTTACTGAATTTGAATCCTGGAACGCTTGATGTAAGTCAGGTATCTGTGACAGTTTTGTTAAGAGACGACCCTGGCTTTGTGTGGTGAATGTACCGTAGAAATACTCAGTATTACTGGTAACTTTTAATTAAATGATACTGCGGTGGCGGCCCGCTGAACTAAAGGCGCTGTTTATGTTGTAGGCGCCTAGCAAGTAGGCAGTTCTGCACTACTAGCAGTCACGCAAGACTGTGTCGTCAGTCCCTTTCCCCACCTCGCGGCGCGCGGTTGCAACAATATACGGATGTCACTCGTCTGTCTGGGCATGCTTTATATTTCCGTTTCGTCTCCTCAAAATTTTGTGTGGCTGTTCATGTGTTCATAGTTTTTCGTCCAGTCGGGACGTTCCGTGTGCGCTGGGATTGAGGCATTTTGTTGTTACTGTGGCTAATAAAAACGAAACAGTGAGTGCAAAGACAGTCGGTGAGGAATAAATAAAAAAAAATACCTGGAAGTGTTTTTTCAGTTTATCTTAAGTTAGAGATATTAATGTATAACAACTTTATTTGTGAATAACACAGAAAAGTGTTTCTTTGCTCTAACGGTGAACTTAAGTGCTTTTAGCAAGTGGGGCCAAAATTCTATGTAAGTATAACTGTGTTGCATATTATCCTTATTTATTAGTATAACTGATTTTATAGTGTGTGATCAGACAACGGAAACAATTTTAAATTTGTAATTTGCAATTTTATCCTGTAGTCCGGGTAGCTTATGAAGTAAAGTCATGATGACAACCAACATTCCGCTGTTGTCAGCTATTGTGTAATAATAATAGGTTGAAAACTGTATTTGTTTGCTACATTTTTTTACTTTAAAGTATCTGACAGGGTATTTATTGCTTGTTAGCTTTGTTGACGTCGGTGTTTGTTATAATCCATGTGAACGAGGAACTGACATTTTCGTTTGCCACTGTTTGTTTATTCCTGACATGTTGTCACTACTCATCTGGCTTTTGTGTAGTTATTGCTGTACTTTGTCAGTGGCTGTGTCACTAGATGCTTTGTGACTGTGACAGTGTGCTGCGGTCGGTGCGTTTATAAAAATATTGTTTTGGATTATCTATCCGAAGGTATTAATTTTTAGCAATATCATGATTAAGTAGAATGCATACTCTCGATATTCAACATTACAAGGTTCTTGCAACATATCTATCGTTTCTTTTATAAGAACTGGGTTCCAACTCTGCTCAGTATCTCACTCTCTTATTTGTAAATTTGGCTTTGATATACAAAATTTATATCAGTCAAAATACGACTATGTTTAGACAGCAGACTGTGTATAAAAGAGCGGCATGTTTCGACCTGCGATACGTCATTGGTCAAGTTCACAACAATTCTAAGAAACACAAACTGAGGAAGACAAACTCCTTTGTCTAAATGCAGTTGTGTTTTCACTGACACATTTTATATATAATATTATCACAACACAACCGGATATCGTTTGCCTTTATTTATTATGTACAACGTCATTAATTTATATATTTTTTTTAAATTGTCACTGATTAAGTTGGATCTACATTCTGTAGCTTTTGGTCTGGTACCTTTATTCACGTTGTAAACGTGTTTGTACTGTTTTTGTGGAAAATACGACGATGGTTCTGTAAATATACCTGCTCTTATCGGTCAGCCGGCTACCCACATTCGTCCATCAAATCCGTGTTTAGTTTTCAGCTTGCAGACAGAAACGTTATGCCTAACAAATATAAGGACATATTACAGAGTATCTTATGCCTGACATTCAGATCTTTTGTGTGTGATATATTATTTTCCGCGTTGGAGATGAAACTAAATTTGGGATAGATCGGCCGATGTGTTTTGTAGCAAAGTCAAGGGCTGTGTGTTAGAACACGGCTCTTCCTGTGGCGATTGGATGCAAATAAATGCTGAGTTTTGAATCTCCAAAAGACGAACCTTGTGACGATGGTGCCGGCTATTGACGTCGTTGTCGTGAATTGAGATTGTGGGATCAAAGTAGGAGGCGTCTCCATAATTCTATGTAATTTCTTATCCACCCAAAACAGAGTGAGTTTTTTTTAACATCAGCTTCCTTCAGTGCTGTTTAGTAATCACATTTAACCGTAACGAATGTTCTTACTTCATTCAGACATATGTTGCATAACAACCCCAAGAGTCGAGTGGCAGTAAAATATTAAAGCACACGAAATTTGGATTTCAAACTATTAAGACCAGTTTGTCTTCCTAAGCTGTGCTGTTGCGTCTTTATTTCCCCTTTTTTCATATTTTCTTAATACCCGATGTAAGAGTAAATCAATTCCCAAATTTATTCCTCTTCCATGATCTGCAATATCAAATGTTATAATCCGTACTTACCTGTCAGATTTATTTTAACTGATAATTATTTGTTGTAATTGGATAAGGTTTTTATAACTGCCCCTATATGTAGATTTAAGAGAACTTTGTAAAAACTGAATGTGTACAAAATTGTTTTTCTGTATCGGCGAAACCTCCTGAAGAAAATCTATGGAGGTCGAAACGTGTATAGTACTTGCATGATGATAACAAATCCCAGCATGTTATTCTTAGATGGTTTTTCGAATGACAATCGAAAACATGTGTTTTATCTTCCGGTTGCGGTGGCGAGGGTTTAATCTAAGGGCTGCTTGTCTTCGAGTCTCAACACCGATGGTTGCGTTTCTCAAGTTGTCGATGGGTCCGATATAAAACATTTTCTCTACTTACGTTTAGCATAGTTTCTTTTTTAAGAGTGAAACAAAATACTAGGCGTAAGGGATCACCATACTTTTGTACGAGTGTTTGTGTGTGTGGAAGTTGGTGGGGGGGGGGGGGGGGAAAGTGGGTGGTTGGGGTTTTTTTGTGGGGGGGGATTGGGGGGGGGGGGGGGGGAGAAAGTAGCATGTTTGTGTATTCGCCCTCTTACACTTGTATCAACCTTATGCCAAGGCGGGACACTCCCAGCGCAGTATCTTCTGGTTTTATGGTAACAACAATGTGGCGGAAGCGCGAACTTGTGAGGCAGGGCCAACAAGAGCGTCAACCCCTTCATCGTTATAAGTATGTGGTAAAAAGATCTTGGGAAAATGTGCAAATTTTATTAGGGGAATATTTTTTAGCCTTTAAAATAGCAGCGTGTTCGACTGAAATTTTTTATAGCCTTACGGTCTGTTTGCGATAGGTACTGAAATACTGAAGCTATTCACGGGAAATTATTTTTCGGAACTATCATTAGTATACATGTACAGCACGCGTGGTGTATTGTTGGCCAGTCAACCAACACGAACTTGGCGAGATGCGAATATTTGAGGTTACATCCGATAACTTTTAATATATGCAATATGTATTTCAGTGAGACGTTCTTACATTAATAATAATATAAATAATCTTTCTCCATGGATTAGGTCGTTTGACCTGTTCCGACATCGACGCATTGCCATCGTTTCGGGGCGTCCACGATCTCTTCTTCCTCGAGGTTTGTAGTTGAGGGCGTGTTTCGGGAGTCTGTTGTTGTCCGTTCTTTCAAGGTGGTTGATCCAGTTTTGTTTGTGTTTGAGTCTCACGTAATAATAATAATGATAATAATATAAGCGTGCGTGTATAGCTACATGCAGTAGGAAAACAGCCTTGAGCGTTGCTTGCAATATCTCTTTCGATATCCGTTTTGCTCTGGCTTTGAAGTCTTAAACTTCTGACACGCTGTGATTGAGTGATGGCGTGATGCCAAATGACTGAGTTGTCTGTGTCTTCATAAGATAAATCCTCTAAAGCGGGCGCCTACCAATTGTAATGTTTTGAACCAGCTGCGTAATTGCACGTACTGCGACCGTTCACACCACGAAATCTCTATTTGTAAGAAAATTCCTTCATTTAGTCGAAATATTTACACCGCTAAGTGTGTGTAGTAGTTCTGCAGGTGATTTCCTACTGTTATTCCGCTGTAAATATCTAGGCCCTCTGTACTTACGTTTTCTCTCCAGTTTCATCCAGTGAATCGTTTGGAATATTTCGTTTGTCATGTGACAGTGTTGCTGTCAGTAGCTCAGACTACAAATTGTCAAATGGTAAATAATTATTAAATGAGGAAATGGAAGGAGGCGGTCTCTGTCCAAAGTGCTAATCCCATATTTTATCTGAAAGGTATATAGAAGGCCACATAAAACTCAGGATTTCCGATATTTGCAGAATGAGTAATCTAAACAAATACGAAAACTGCTCCTGTCATTTAAATTTTTTTCATAATTACATTCCTCTCTCTTATGACGTCGTGTTTGTTGGTAAGTTGTTGCAGGCGTCGCTGAAGATCCTTCTGTTCTTCTCATCTCTCAAGAATCTCCGATAACAAATTACCAATCCAAACGATGTCACGTGCCAGTTTCTTATAAGCTAACCCATTCGCTCTTGCAGCCATACTGATATAAATTTTGTGTTCTGAACCACAGAAACTGACGTCAACAAAATGCGCCTTTTAAGGAGTAACCCATAATGGTAATTCGTCTCCTACTTGTTTCGGCCCCCTCTTGGGCCGTTATCAAGGAGCTTCAAGAAATTAAACGAGAAGTCCATAAAGATACATTACTCCAGGGGCTTGTCTTACGCCCTAGATGTGTTCCTGAGGAAGCAGGAGTAAAAAAGAAGTGTTAAAATGTTACCAGGAGATAAAAAGAACTTAAATAGAAATAAACCAGGCACATAGCGTTAAACCGAAAATGGGAGACCGTAAATTAGGAGCGTTTCAATCGGATAGGGACGTTGTAGCAAAAAAGAGGGGAAAACAAGATACTGGTGTACAGTACATATAGTGTTGTGTATTTATCTACAGTATCTCTTCTGAATCAATTGAAGAGCCTTGTTAGTGGCCCCAGAGAAGGGGAAACATGTAGGAGTTGAATTACGGACAATTTTGGGCCTCTCCCCAAAAATCGTATTTCGCTGGTTTTAATTCCCGTGATTTAATAAGTACACGGTATAAAATTTGTGTGACTGGTTTAGTCAGATTAGAGAACCTGATGGTGAGGGAATACTGCGAGAAAACAGGTGAGGTTGGAGGACAGACATTACATCAGATTACATTTTAGAGCTACAGGTTGTGATTATGCAAAAGAGAAGTTGTTGAAAGAACCATTCTTACCTGTGCAAAGCTCAGCACCAACCGAGGTGACAGCTGGCACCAGTTATTACAGGTTTAGTCCACATTATCATTCTTTACTTATATAGAGAAGTACAGTGTTACAGAGAAAGACATTTACAGGAAAACACAACGTTGTGTTATCATGTGTGTTATTTGGAACCGTGAAATAATTTAAACCGGAATCAAGACGTTTCACGAAAGAAATGTATGCAGTTTGTGTAGCAACTGCTGTTTCGTTAAGCCTACCAGTCGGTACTGCAATAACAACGGGTGTCAGCGCCACTTCTAATTGGCAAGAACTTTCTTCATGTTTGCACCGTGCATCAATGATAATTAAACACTTTATTATCCAACTAATGCACAATATATAATATGCAGATACAATTAAAATTATAAAATATTTAAAAGTGCTTCGACATGTTTCGGATCACAGAGGATCCATCATCAGGGAGCCTTGTACAGTACTTGGCTAAAATTACAAGAACGATAGAATCATTCTTGTAATTTTTAGCCAAGCACTGTACAAGACTCCCTGATGATGGATCCTCTGTGATCCGAAACATGTCGAAGCACTTTTAAATATTTTATAATTTTAATTGTATCTGCGTATTATATATTGTGCATTAGTTGGATAATAAAGTGTTTAATGGCAAGAACATGTTCATTTGGCACCGGTCAGCGAGCCTTCTCAGCATTATTTTGCGTGCTGACATATTGGAGTCAAAATCTTGTCTTTGGAGGAAGGACAGTAAAGTTTTTGATTCATAATATTAGATAGTTTTTAAACTGTCTATTGCTGAAGAAGAGGGGAGGGGGGGGGGGGGAATCGTCTGTATAAGGGAGTTAGCGATTAATTGCTGTAGTAGAAATCTCTTTGAAGACACAGCATGAAACATTTCAACCGGTAGAAGACTATTAACATGCCCTCGAGAAGTAAGAGTTTTCTAATATATTCCAAACTTATATTCACACGCCTCAGAGGTTCCAAATACAGAATTCTAATTAGTAAGCATTTGCGGTTTATGTCGTTGGCAGAGTTGTCTGTTGTCAGTGGAGGTAATGTTAATTACGTTACTGGTGAATTGATCATAAAGTCACCTGTGATCGAAGAGAGTTTGTGCTTTTCCGTTTGTTTTTACACGTTTTTAGAAGCTGCGTTAATGTTAAGGTGCTGTAATTATTGCTTTGAAAACGATAGACAAAAAGAGGGGAAATTAATACAGATTTAACCCCCATGTCTGGACCTGAGAAGCAGAAGACTGTATGTGGATTCAATGCTGTTTAATTCTTGGCCGAGCTCCAATGGAACAACCTTTGGACTTACATATATCTGCATCTGAAAGAAATTGAAATTGTAAGAGAAATTATATATTAGTCCTATCTGGAGTATGACAACATAGACAAAGTGCGTATAAACGTAACATTGAGGCTCGTAAATGCAACCATTTTTGCCGTGGAGAAACTATGTGTGTTCCATATTGTGTGAGTGCGTTTGCAGCCTTTGGTATCCAACATGCAATCCGCACGCGCTATGTTGTTGTCGGTGGCCTGTCCGTCCGCACCTTATTTTTCTACATTATCTGTATAGCGGCACGCGTTTCAAAAAACGTGATTGGGCACAAAATGTGTGTTTTGGCTTCTCTACAAAGTTTGTCTGAAACATTTCTCATTCTAAGAACAATTGAACGAGGTATGATCATAAATATGTATTGGTCTTCATGTAAAACACCCATTATTCTTGTCAGATTTTAGTGAAACTTGAATTTTGTGGACAGATTTTCGAAATATACTCAAATATCAAATTTCATGAAAATCCTTCCAGTGGGAGCGAGTTTTTCCATGCCGACGGACGGACTGACACATAGACAACAATGAAGAAGCTAATTGCCACTTTCGCAATTTTGCGAAGGGAACTAATGATACTGTGGGCCGGATAGCTCAGTCGGTATAGCGACTAACTATGGGCTGGACGGTCCGGGAATCCCGGTGGGGACGATATTTTCCACCCGTCCAGACCAGCCCTGGGGCCCACCCAGCCTTCTGTACAATGGGTACCGGGTCTTTCCCGGGGATAAAGTGCGGCTGGGGCGTGCTGCTGACCACTCACCCCCTTCTAGTGCCGCGGTCATGGAAGAGTAGAGCTATACCTCTACCCA
>Ga0123354_10022105_pt1 | contig 10028 bp, 10 predicted proteins | sample TergutLab28metaG_2_FD_97872 | JGI IMG/M metagenome (GOLD analysis project Ga0123354, IMG submission 97872) | Labiotermes labralis P4 segment gut microbial communities from Petit-Saut dam, French Guiana - Lab288 P4 | ecosystem: Host-associated > Arthropoda: Insects > Digestive system > Gut ...
GTGTGTGTGTGTGTGTGGGTGTGTGAGTGTGTGTGTGTGTGTGTGATTGTGTGTGTGGGTGTGTGAGTCTGTGTGTGTGTGAGTGTGTGTGTATGTGGTGTGTATGTGTGTGTGGTGTGTGTGTATGAGTGTGTGTGTATGTGTGTGTGTGTGTGTGTGGGATTTCTTGAAGCTAAACATCTGTATCTTTATCACATACATGAAGGAAGCTGAAAAATATTGTCTGATTACGAAACTAAATTATCAAGCTTAATGAGATTCCGAGCAATAAAAGTTAAGTCAGGCATTGCCGTCTACTTGTTTGTAAGAATCAATAAGTAACTGGACTCATTGTTAATTATGTATAGGACGAAGTGGCTGGTTTGGAATTCCCTGCTGGATTTCTCTTTGGAACAGCAACATCAGCTTATCAGATAGAAGGCGCCTGGAACGAAGATGGTGAGTGCATTTGTTTTTATACTTAAAGTTGTATTATTGCGTCACTCCGGTTGTGTTTAGTGTTGGTGAATGGAAAAGTTTACATATTCCGTTTATCTGTATTGGTGTTGCTGTACATGCTAAACTTTTCTTTCAATGTGCACTTGATTTTCTCCACATCCACAGGGCTATGAACTGACAGACTCACATCACTTATTACCCCATCTATAACCATAAAAAAATAATCAATGCGTCATTCTGACTCTACCGAAGCTAATGAAAGTGTGGCTCTGTAACTCCACTCCCACAATTCAGCATAAATTTAAATTTACCTGCCTGTATGGGATATTTACACTGATCTGTGATCAACAGGTAAAGGCGAGAGTATATGGGACAGACTGATCCACGATCGTCCGGAGATCATCAAAGATAAATCAACTGGAGATGTGGCCTGTAATTCCTATCATCTGTATAAGGAAGACGTCCGATTGCTGAAGGAATTAGGGGTGAGAATTTGTTGGATAATACTGATATTGTGAAAAATGTGACGCCGTATTTTCTGTTACAATTGTACGTACAAATGTTTTGTCACATTCTATTAAATTTATCATTTGCTGTGACGCTGAAAGCGACAGGTTACACCTAAATGTCGACTCATCCCAGTACTTTGAATTTGTCTATATTTGTGATTTGTACTATGTGATTCGGAATGTCTGTTGCCTTGCATATGTCGGTATATCAATATTTTTATAATTAAATATTTTACTACAATTTCTCCTCAAGGCCTGTGAATTATATCTCGTACTTAGGATCCTCCCAGTTCGATGACTGCTGGTGACTCAACCAGACTAGGCACTTCGTGCTCTTCTTCAGTCCCCCTACCACAATTCCGCGATATTACCGTACAGTACCCCTGAACCATATCCCTTATTGTCCCATCCATTCCTCTCACTCTCAGCCAATTACTCCTCACTGCACAACATGTCTGCTTACTGCCATATCGCTCTTTGTAACTGAGGTACATAAATGTGTATATTGCAGGTTCATTTCTACCGGTTCTCTGTGTCGTGGACGCGCATTCTACCAACTGGACATGACAACGTAGTGAATCAAGCCGGCATTGCCTATTATAATAATCTGATAAACGAACTGCTCGCCAATGGAATACAGCCTATGGTAAGTGTTCGCTTCTTATCCTGGTGTATTTTAAAGAAGGCGCCAAAACTGTACCATTCGCTAACCACTTTAATTCCGCTGCTGTAGAAAGGCTTTTTCAAACAGTGTATTTTGTTACGTCATTTCATACGTCTCTCACTAACATCTGTTTACAATTGAAGCAAACATTTTAGTGTTCATGTCCTGAGATTTGCGTGTTTTCCCAGCTGGTGTCATTGTATTTTTCATTGATATAAAATACTTCCGATTGCACTATAGCCGTGGGGTCGACTCAGCCTCTAACAGAAATGAGTACCAGGAGTATTTCCTGGGGGTAAAGGCGGCCGGTGCGTACGGCTGACAACGTACCAACATTCTATGCCGTTGTCACGCAATCTGGGAGCCTTAACTTCCTGGTACCCTTCAGGCCTGTAATGGGACTGCTTTACTTTACTTTAGAAAGACATGAACTACAGACAGGTGATTTTAAAATTGTGTTTTTTTTATGAAATAAGCTCTGAAATTTTAAGAGGTGGAACTGTTTTAACTGCCGGGAAAAGACTGCCTGATACCATTGAATAGCAGGCTGGCTGGTCCTAAGATTTGTAAGGACGCGTAAGGGATTTTTTTTTTTCTGCTTGGAACTATTTTTCAGTGTAATAACTGTAACAATAGACCGGTTTACTAGTAAAATACACCAATCTCTAATAGAGTCAACATACCAGTAGTTAAAATAATAGTGCGCCATGTTATTCTGAACAAAACGGCAAAGGTCTACTGCAAAACCTAATGCTTCGGGCGTTTTTGTTTCATTATTCGCCCTAAGTCACAAATTTTCTTACTGTATAATAAAAATGAAAGATGCGAGTGGCACCTCTGAAATTGTTAATTTTTTATCTCACAATATTACTGTCATTATTCGGTACATTCTCCATCTGAGAGCGACTTTATTTTTCTCTTATCATAGGAGATCCTTCCACCGCATTTTTAGCTTTGGTATTTTCTTGCGTGTTTTGCCGAGATGACATTAACAACATATATAAGTCTTCATGTGATATGTCTGTTATTTTTGTCCAGTATTAAACGAAAGTGAGACACGTCGACATTATTAAAAAATAAAAATCCATAACATGCTATTCTGTAGGACTACGTAGCCTTCCGCTCGAAGTACAGGAAAAGTAACACGAAGCTGATGATTGCTTATCGAAGTTCTTATGTAGAAGAGCCTAAAAATAGTGACATACTAAATTTTTTTCTTCTTCTTTGGTAACACATTTTCTTATTTCATCCAATGTAGGTTAAAATATTAAGTGAAAGATAAATCCTTGGGCAGCTGGTTCCGTTTTGATCTCGTCCACATAGCCGGAAAATTCAAATAATAAATGTGTTGAACTGATACAATTAGTGACCCCAATTACTTTTGAGTTTATTAATGTCAAGGAATAAAACGTTGGATATCCGAAGCGAAGACGAAGAACGCTCCCCATTCACCCCATTGTCATAGATTTTTTTTACTGTATTTCGCTCTGCTCTGAGATTGGCAACGCAAAACCTTTGTATTTCAAATAGCTGTTATTCATAAAACGTCTAAAAACAAACAATACATTAAATATAAACTGCCTTGTAACAGCATTAGCAGTATATATGGTGTTATGTTGATCCTTGTGACGTCTTTCTGCCACCTCTGTACAGCGGGTTATTAATAGTGCAAACCAACCACGTTTCAGATAACGATGAACCACTGGGATCTGCCACAGCCTCTACAAGATCTTGGTGGATGGACCAATCCTGTTCTAGCAAACTACTTCGAAGATTATGCTCGTGTGCTTTACACCAACTTCGGAGACAGGGTGATTTTTTTTTTATTTGGTGTTTGGTGCTCCCATTGCGGTGTAAATCAGTTCTTCGCTTTTCTGAGAAGTTGCGCAGCATTGATCTGCACTTTGCTACCGACGTTTTGGGACAGCCTGTCGGTCCAGTCTTGAATGTGAAGCTGGCCTCCCTACCCTTGAATATGGTACCGAGAGGCTGTCCCTACATGTCAGTAACTAACTCCCAATCAGCGCTGCCTAACATCCCAGAAATGCTAAGAACTAATTTACAAGATTAATTTGGTCAACATTTTGGACACGACAGAAAATTAATAAACTCTTTCCACTGAACTGTTTTCCCCTTGTGGTGTTGGCACTGACAGCTATTTCATCGTGGCACGTCTACAATTCTGTTCACATATTGTCTTGTGCCGAAATATTGCTTAAACATGCTGTGGCTAAAATTCTGATTTTAGATACATGTCGCGTGTTGTATGTAAATATTAATTGAACTTACATCCTGGCATCCAACTGAAATTTCACGACAAAATTTCAAATTTCCCTCTATGCTGTGACTTGTGTAGAAAACATTCCCCTGGATGTATTCCATATAATAACTCCTTACAGACGGAAATTAGCCTTGATTATATAAGATTTCAATCGTATCACTCAGCAGACAAACCCCGCCACTATAAGAACCAGTAGTTTAATGCTATATAATGAAGGAAGCGATGGGTGATCATTCTGACAATGACATAAAACAATAGTGCATTCTGTGGACAGGACAAGGAACTTTTGACTGTTGAGCCTGATGGTGCATATGGTAATCACTAAGCCTTAAAGTGGTAAAGCCTTATGCCTTGAAGTAAAATTAAAATTTCCCTACATCTTTTGACGTTCATACGGCCGTACATCGTAACACAATTTCTATAGTAAAACCAACTCGATGCACCAATGTATCAAATTTATTTTATTTTGGAATGACACTCTACATGTTTCGGTGGGTCTTCCGGTCCATCATCAGGAGTTCAAGACTATACATACAGCAACAGGCATTTGTCAAACAGTTACTGCTCTCTGCTTGCTAGAGGGTACCCGCTAGTAAGCAGACAGCAGTATCTGTTTGACAAATGCTTGTTGATGTATGTACTGTCTTGAACTCCTTATGATGGACCGGAAGACCCTCCGAAACATGTAGAGTGTCGTTCCAAAATAAAAGAAATGTTACATTGATGCATCTAGTTGGTTTTACTATAGAAAGAATTTCCATGCCTCTGTTCCGTTGAATGTCAACTAATTAAAATAGACTGCGCTTTCTGCAAAAGGATAATTATCTGTCGGTAATGGTGGGGCTGCAAATCCAGAAGAAACATATATATCTCCAAACAGCTTCATATGGACAGATTTTCTTTTGTCACTGTATAATTGCATTCGTATCTCCAGATACTCGTACCTACTAGGAATGTCTGTAAAATTCAAATAATCTGGGAACCTCTTTTTATTCCCTAGAGGATATCCCGTTGTGCTATAGAATTGAAAAAAATAAAAATATTTTTTTCAGTCAAACACAACAATATTTTATTGTTCAACTCATTGGCAATAAGTTGAAAATAATATATTTTTGTGTTTGCCTGAACATACACATATATTTATCAATGTTTTGCAATTGGAAACCTCTAACTTGTGACGGTAAGTGAGTACCATGTTACTCGCCCCGTAAGACAAGGCTTTCCTGTATAAAGCCCCCGAAAATACCCCCCTCCCCGCTCCTTAACAGCGGAAAGTGTAGTTTATGAAATGTGGAAAAAAATTGCTAAATATGTGAGGCGTCCTATCATTTTTATCGGTTTTATGAGTAGGAAAATAGGTTAATATTCGGCGTACCCAAATTTCGTACTACGTTAGTCTTCACATTGAAGTGCCTAGGATCCTTCGAAACGTCTTGACGTATTTACACAGCGACAAAAGTCACCTGCACAAAAATTTTGAATCTTCTGCAGCAACACTACGAGGAACTCGAGTCTCATAAGAATGGGTTGCTGCATCCGGTCAGATAACAACACATGTGCTTTCAATTCCACAGCACATAACTTTATGTCTCTCTCCTTTATGTGCAGGTAAAATGGTGGAACACTATCAACGAACCCAAAATGCTTGCTCTGGGGTACAGCTTACCGATAGGGCTTGCACCTAACATTCCTACTCCTGGACACGGGCAGTACCTAGTCATTCATACGACCCTCTTATCACACGCCAGGGCGTACAGACTGTACGAGCGGGAATTTAAGGATAAACAGGGAGGTGAGTGCTGCGCTTCCTTGTAACGTTAGTTGGGAGATGAGTGCTACGCATGCGTATAACGATAGAGGTTAGTACTGCACATGCGTGTAACGTTGGAAAATGCCTTATCTGTTTTTATTTATGGTTTAGTTACTTGTGCTGTTCATAACATAAGCTGCATGGCATCAAACGTTAAAAATATGTTTAAAATTGCATTGGAAAGCTGGCGTTGCCTAATTTTCCATCAGTTTATATAGCCTGTTTGCTCAGACGGTATAGCGACTGACTACGGGCTGGACGGTCCGGGATCAAATCCAGTTTGCTTCGAGACGTGGTGGAGTGCGATTGTGTTTACGCAAGGAGTGAACCGGCCGAGCAGCTACCCTTGAGGCAGTGAGCGTGTTTGTGCGGTGATACTACACCAACAGGCTATCAGCGGGAGACAGTATACATGATTGAACGTCAACAAACGATCGTCTGTGCTTTCGATCAACGTAGCCCCCGTGTGTCGGCGTTCGACATACACGAATGGATCTATGAAACACTGCATTTACAAGAACATGAAGTAGTGATGATACAAATTGATGGCATTCATAGACACGTTTATATAAAATTCAGGGTCCCAAAGAGGATGCAGGCAGTATTGACAGCGACCCAGAGGCAAGAGTATTTTCGACACGACAACAGCGAAATCTCAAAAGTTAGAATCGAGGCAGTAGTATTAGGAATGCGACGAGTGAGGGTGGCCAGCTTATCCCCCGAAGTGGAAGACAAGACCTTGAAAATGGCGCTGGGTGCATTTGGTGAAATACGTGACATTTAACCGGAAATGTGTTCAAATGCCTATCGATATCGGTTTTGCAGTGGAGTACGTGTGGTAAGCATGTCACTGGTCAAACATATCCCTTCGCATGTGGTGGTGGCTGGCTACAGACCACTAATATCATACGAGAGGCAGCCGACAACTTGTCACAGCTGCGACGAACCGGGTCATCTGAAAACTACATGCCCGCACAGACGGCGGAAGCGAGCGGAAAGCAGACCGGCAACCACTGCATCATGGGCGGAATTGGCGGCGAGGGAGCCTATTTCAAACACCACGACAATAGTGCATAGGGCCACAGACATAGCTGCACCCGAAAATATCAAGACAGAGACACTGCAGGCAACTGATATGGCCCTCACGCCGCAGGAGGACGAGATAGGCCAAGGGGAGAGGAGGCCGAACCCTCAATGGAGGAAGAGCGCGTACTGGAACCTACAACGGACACAACGGGCGAACGACCATATGTAGAGGGAAGGCGAAGGACGCTCAGAAAAGACTATGCCCCACCGTCCTGGGAGGGGCAGGAGGACAGGATGGAGACTTCTCAAGAGCAACAACCAGTGATGCGGCAGCCCAGCAATGAGGAGAATGGACGGCCCATTGGAGGCAATATGGACGCGGAAGGTGTCACGTTGGAGTGGAGTATAGGTGGGACAGAAGAAGGTCGTCTAGCCCCACAGGACGGGATGCAAGAGACAGCTACGGCGACCAGTCCCAAAAGGCCCCCCAAAATTGAAGATCGACAGAAAGGACGAAAATCCTCCGGTGCGACGGTGGAGTCGATCGAAGACTACGGGAATCACTTCCCTTTAAGAACTAAGTGTCCACCACCTCCGTAAGACTCGTGATGTCTGATATTTATAAAATCGCGACTTTCAACGTGAACGGCATGGCGACGCCACCCAGGATAGCGATGCTGGAAGACTTTTTGCAAAAACAGGAAATAGACGTCATTCTCCTACAGGAAGTCACGCGGCCTGTCTTCGGTGACATCCGAGGCTTTGCAGCTTACACAAACATAGGCACCACGGGGCGGTGGACGGTGATCCTGACACGAGACCATATTCAGCTTACGAACATAGTATGTCTCCCAACTGACAGGGGAATGGCCGCAGATTTCCAAAATGTAACCATAGTGAACATATACGCACCGTCTGGAGCCGAGAGGAGAGGGGACATGGAAAACATCTTTTCGAACGAACTCCCATACCTACTGTGGGGTATCCCACAATTGCTCCTGGTTGGAGGCGACTTCAATAGCTTCCTTACAAACCTGGACGCCATAGGACACCTAAACTACAGCCGGGCCATGCAAGAGTTCAATAGAGGATTTGACTTAGTAGACATGTGAGAGACGTCCCAGGAGCGTGCTACCTATATCCACTACACCAGTCGGGGAGCCTTGAGGATTGATAGGATATATACGTAGCGAAACCTGAGCATACAAAAACCGGGTGCGGAAACAAGAGTCGCTGCGATTACTGACCACCTGGCAGTGGTGATACGAATAGCCCTTGAGGCCACCACCATGCGGCGCGGACGCAGTTATTCGAATATGAATACGGCTTTACCGTGTGAGAAAGGTTTCCAGGAACAATTGAGGCAGCGTTGGGCAGAATGGTCCAAACAGACAAAAAACTACCCTACTATGGTGATGTGATGGGAACGAGTGGCAAAAGTGCACCTCAAGGAACTTTTCATCCGTGAAGGGACTGTGAAGCGACGAGAGGAAACACAGATGGAGACCTTCTATTACGCCTGCCTTTATGACATACTGCAGCGCCCGAAGAAACACGCGACTAGGAGAGCAACGTTTAATCATCTTAAAGCCAAAATTGTGAAACTCCACAATGCTAGACTGGCACGGGGACAGATTGAGCTACGAACACAAAACAGGAGGAACGCATGTCTCCGTTCCACTTGATTAAACCGACACAACGGAGGGCGCAGCGAGAGATGTCAGAAGTGCACGATCGGGATCACGGATGTCAGATATCTGCGAGGGATAATTACTTGTGTTCATTAAGCATATTCGAAGTAAATATCGCCCCATACAGGTTGATGAGGACAGTATCAGGACAATAATAGAGCCGGGATACGGGTGTGTGCCTGATGGTTGGAGGGAGATACTGGAGATTCCAATTATGGCCGAAGAGCTGAAAGCAGCGGTGTTCAAATGAGACAGCAAAAATTCTCCCGGGCGCGACGGTGTAGGACTGCATTTCTTTAAAATATTTTGGGAAGACATAGCAAGTGATATGAGAACACTGTTTACTCAGATGCTGCGAAACCGACAACTATCACAGCATCAGTAACAATGAGTCACAGCCTGCATCCCGAAAAACGCGAGGCCTCATACACCAGAGGACTATAGGCCGATAACGCTGCTCAATTCAGATCATAAAATATTAGCAAGACTCATAGCTGCCCGAGTGCGGCCCATTATAGTAGAACTGCTCCACTCCAGCCAGTACTGCGGCGTGCCCGGAAACACGATCTTCGACGCAGTGGCCACAGTACGAGTTACCATTGCCTACTCGGAGACGACTCTGCACCCATTATGTGTGGTATCTCTGGACTTTAATCAAGCCTTTGTTCGGATCTCGCACTCATACCTCCTGACCGTCTTGCGTAGCTACGGTTTTGGTGCGGGATTCATAGAATGTATTCGAATGATGTACGGAAACGCCCCATCAGTCCTACGAGTCAATGGACGTATATCTACTCCCATCCCCATCCAAAGGAGTGTGCGACAGGCTTGTCTCCTTAGCATGATACTCTTTTTCTTATGTCTTAATTCTTTTTTATACTATCTGGATGAACGCCTACAGGGAATTCGCGCACATGGGACGCAATGGAAGACCACGGTGATCGCGTAAGCCGATGATGTCTCCATCTTGGTAACTTCGAAGGAGGACGTGAGAACAGTCCGAGACGCCATAGCCTGTTACGAGAAGGCAACTGGCGCAAACCTGAATGTTGCGAAATCTAGCGCATTGGCGGTGGGCACGTGGGACACTGCATGCGATATAATGGGCATACCATAAGGTGAGGAAGTAAAGATTATTGGCGTAAAAATGAGGAACACCGTGAAGCAGTCGGCGCTAGCAAGGTGGACGAGATTGGCGTCCTTGGTACGCACGCAGGCCAGAGGAGATACAGTAGAGACCTCAACTTGGCACAACGCATTACATATGTATAAATTTATATGCTCGCCAAATTATGGTACACTGCGCAAATGCTACAGCCTCCCGGTGAGTGCCTCCAGTAAAGTACATCTGCCATTGCGTGTATACAGGGTGTCCCAGGAGGAAAGGACCTAACTTCGGGAGAGTGTTCCTTAGGTCAAACTCTACCGATATAACCTTAAACACCTATATCCAAAGTTCAATTATTACGGAGATATTGGCCAGAGGAAAGTGTGGATGTCTTTGTGTCTGCGTACTGTACTCTGTCCGTGACGTCATACTAGTCATATGCACTTGCCTTCAACGCGCTAATCCTGCAGTAGCCGTGGGGTGTGATAGACAATCAGTTGA